>Ga0105047_10000694_pt1 | contig 58141 bp, 43 predicted proteins | sample MAT04_FD_78384 | JGI IMG/M metagenome (GOLD analysis project Ga0105047, IMG submission 78384) | Freshwater microbial communities from Lake Fryxell liftoff mats and glacier meltwater in Antarctica - MAT-04 (megahit assembly) | ecosystem: Environmental > Aquatic > Freshwater > Ice > Liftoff... | reverse complement strand
GATCGGACCGGCGGGACCGACCGGAGCCACCGGAGCCACGGGCGCCACCGGTGCGATCGGACCGGCGGGACCGACCGGAGCCACTGGCGCTGCAGGCACCCCGGGCGCACGCGGCGCGACCGGAGCGGCCGGCGCGACCGGACCGACCGGAGCCACCGGCGCGACCGGACCGACCGGAGGCACCGGAGCCACGGGCGCTGCTGGACCCGCAGGCGCGACCGGCGCGACCGGCGCCACGGGCGCGGCAGGCACCCCGGGCGCACGAGGCGCGACCGGAGCGACGGGACCCGCGGGACAGGACGGCCGCGATGGCAACGACGGCCAGCCCGGCCAGTCCGGCGACCCCGGCCCGCAAGGCCCGCAGGGCCCGGCGGACATCTACGGCGCGACGAACAACCAGGCGTGCACGGTCACTACCAACCCGGCCAACAACCAGGAAGAGATCCGATGCGGCGGGATCCTTTGCAGCGGACCCCGGGGCGGGCCTCCGACGGCCTGCGCCAACTTCCCTGCGGGCAACGCGTGCCGCACGAACTGCATCGACGGCCAGACCGACCTCGCGAAGACCTCGCAGTTCGGAAGCATCGTGGTGCCTGCGAACGGCACGTTGCAGGTGCAGCTCCAAAGCCTGCTCATCTGCTCGATGAGCACCTCGCACTGGGTCAACCTGTTGATGGGCCTCCAGGACGCGACCTCGGTGCCCCCGTTCCTGGTGCTCCTCGATCAGACGTCCTCGTACTTCGAGGCGACCCTCAACCAGGTGCCGCCCGCGGCGGACTTCCGCTTGCCGCCGCAGACCGCGCTCAAGGGCTCGGTGGGGATGGCGGCGCGCACCGCCAACCTGTTCGTCATCGCGCAAGCGGTTCCTGAGCCGGGCAAGGCAAACGGCCTCTGCTTCTTCCGCCAGACGCCGGCGTCCCTGTTCTTCCGCCCCGGCGACTTCGTCACGACGATTCAGGCGACGCCTCCGCCGGCTCCGCCGCCTCCTTGATCAGCCGTGCAGCCGCGGCTCGTGCGGCCTGAACTCGAGGATCTTCGCTTCGTGCTTCGTGATGGCGTCGAGCCGCTCGCGCACCGCCTCCACCGGAAACACCTTCTCCGCCAGATCGACGAAGAGCCGGTGGTGGCGCGCCTCGGCCGCCAGCAGCCCCTTGTACAAACGCACCACGTCGCTCGAGTGGCCGCTTGCTTCGAGCGCGTCGGCGAGCAGACGCATGCGCTCGCAGCTGCGCGCCTCGATCACCGCGGCGACCAGCAGGTGATCGAGGAAGCGATCGGGGTCGTTCGGTCGCATCACCTCGCGCAGCCTCGCCGCGTAGGGCGCGGGGTGGACGCGGCGAAAGACGAGGCCGCGACGCTCGAGGTGCGCGAGCACCAGCTCGAAGTGCTCCAGCTCCTCGCGGGCGAGCGCGGACAGCGGCGCGAGCAGCGCGGTGTGCTCGGGGTACTTGAACATCAGCTGCAGCGCGTTGGCCGCGGCCTTCTTCTCGAGGTGCGCGTGGTCCACGAGGATCTCGTCGAGGTTCTGGGCGGCGTGCGGCGCCCAGCGCGCGTCGGTCTCGGCGGCCAGGTGAAGCACGTCAGCGGCTCGCGTCGACGAGCTTGGCCAGCGCGAAGTCCTTGTCGGTGAGCCCGCCCGCGTCGTGCGTGGTCCACGCCAGCTTCACGCGACCCCAGCCGAGCTCGATGTCGGGGTGGTGCTCCTCGCGCTCGGCGATCGCGCCGACCTGGTTCACGAAGGCGAGCGCCGCGGCGAAGTCATCGAACTTGTACGATCGGATCAGCGACTGACCTTCGGTCTTCCAGCCGGGCACGCCGGACAGCCTCTGGGCGATGACATCGGGGGACATGAGCCCGGACTAGCACCGGCGCCAATTCTAAGTCGAGCGCGCGTGATCGATCGCCAGCTCGACCCGATCGGCGCCGAAAAACACCGACTGCGTTCGCCCCGTCACCACCGTCGGGACACCGAACACGTCGGCCGCCTCGGCGTCGGCGAGGTTGGCGTCGAGGTGCGGCTCGCCCTCCCCCGCTGCAGCGCGCAGCACCAGCGGCTCGATGCCGTGCGTCCGTGCCAGCGGCATGAGCACGCTCGGATCGTCGGGATCCCGGCCGAGGACCCAGGTCTCGCGCGCGAGCGCCTCGATCACCGCGCCGGCGCGATCGGCGTGCTCGGACGTGACGAGCGCGCAGAAGCCGAGCGCCGTGCGCGTCGACGCGAGCGGCCAGGTGCGATCGAGCAGCAGATCTGGCGCGCGGCGCGCGAGATCACGTTCCATGTACGCCCGCTTCGCCACGCTGGTCGCCGGCAGCTCGCCGTGCGGCGGATACTGGCGGATCAGGAGATCATCGAGCGCCACCGGCTTGAACACGACGCGCGGAAAAGCCGCGACGACCCGCGGCAGCGCCAGCGTGACGTACGGGCAGCTCAGGTCGAAGTAGAAGCTGGTCGCCGCTCCGGTCGCGAGCGCCGACGTCAGCGGCGGCGTGGATCCGCCGAGCGCAGCCTCCACATCGCCCAGGCGATCCTGGCCCCAGAACGGCTGATCATCGACGAAGAAGGTCGGCGCGCCGAACACGCCCTTCGCGATCGCCTGGTCGGTACGGGCGCGTAGCTCGTCCTTGATGCGCGGTGTCTCGGCCTCGGCGATCACGCGCGCGGCGTCGTGGCCTGCCGCGGCGAGCACCGACGCGATCACGCTCTTGTCTCCGATGTCGCGGCCCTCGACCCAGTAGGCGCGAAAAAACGCGTGCGCCAGCGGCATGAACGGCGGTCCGATCGCGAGCATCGCGCGCAGCGCATCTACGGTGCGAAACGGGTGGCCGTCGGGCATCGCGTACGGGACGCCGAAGCGCTCCGACCAGCGCACTAGATCGAGCGCGTTGTGCCGCGCCTTGGCCGGCGACAGCACCGAGAACAGCTTCTGCGGCACCGCGTGCGCCTTGAACACGCCGCCGAGCAACATCGGCCGCGCATCGAGCTCCGCGCCGACCCGGTCGACCAGCGCTTCGATCTGCGTCGAGCCCAGGTACGCGTACGGGCAGGACAGATCGAACCACATCTCGACCCGCTTATTCACGCGATCAGTCCGCCGCGTCAGGCGTGAGCGGTCAAGCGGTCAAGCCTTGGCTGGCTTCGGCTTGCCGCGATACCCGATGAGCAGCGGCACGCCTTCGAACCCGTAGCGCTCGCGGATCTCGTTCACCAGGAAGCGGCGATAGCTGAAGTGGATGAGCTCCACGTCGTTCACGTTCGCGAGGAAGCGCGGCGGGCGAACACCGATCTGCCGCAGGTAGTAGATGCGCCCGCGACGTCCCTTCCGCGACGACGGCGGCGTCTTCTTCGCAAGGTCGTTCACGAAGCGGTTCAGCTCGCCCGTCCCGATGCGGCGGCTGTGCTCGGCGAACACTTTGTCGATCATCGGAAAGAGCCGATCGAGCCCGTATCCGGTGTGCGCGCTGGTCACCACCACCGGCGCGTACGCCAGGTGCGGCAGCGCCTCCTTGACCCACTCGATCGCCTGGTTCGGGCCGATCTCGTCGGGACGCTGATCCCACTTGCTGAGGACCAGGATGACCGCCTTGCCCTTCTCGAAGGCGAACGCGGCGACCTTGGCGTCCTGCTCGGCGATGCCTTGCGACGGATCGAGCAGCATCAGCGCGACATCCGATCGATCGAGGCCCTTCAGCGCGGCGATCACGCTGAACTGCTCGAGACGCAGCGCGATCGAGCGCTTGCGGCGAATGCCCGCCGTGTCGATGAACAGGTACTCCTTGTCGTGTCGGTTCACGAGCGAGTCGACCGCGTCGCGCGTGGTGCCGGCGACGTCGGAGACGAGGTGGCGATCTTCGCCGAGCAGGCGGTTCACCAGCGACGACTTACCGACGTTCGGGCGACCGATCACCGCGATGCGAATCGGGCCCGACGGGAGATCGAGCTGCTCCGGGAGCTCCGGCGCGTTCTCGTCGATCTCGAGGTTCGGGACCTCGTCGCCGTACGGCTCTTCCTTGTTCGCCTCGGGGTCGACGATCGCCTTCGCCCACTCGGGCAAGCGCTCGACGATCAGCTCCTCGAGATCGTGGGTGTGCCGGCCGTGCGCTGCGCTCACCGGGATCGTGGGATCGAGGCCCAGGCGATGGAACTCGGCCGCGAGGTGCTCGTGCTCGGTGCCGTCGAGCTTGTTCACCGCGACGATGATCGGCTTGCTGCTCTTGCGCAGGCGCTCGGCGATGTCACGATCCTCGGGCAGCAGGCCGGCCCGACCGTCGGTGAGCAGGATGATCACGTCGGCCTCGTCGATCGCGAGCTGGCTCTGATCGAGCACGCGCCGCATGATCGGATCGTCGCTGCCCGGATCGAGGCCGCCGGTGTCACACATGACGACCGCGTAGTCGGCTTTCTCGCCGCGCAGCGTGGCGTCGGCGTAGATGCGATCGCGCGTGACGCCGGGTTGATCGGCGACCAGCGCGCGCGCGTGCCCGACCAGGCGATTGAAGAGGGTCGATTTACCGGTGTTGGGGCGGCCGACGATGGCGATGACCGGGCGGGGCGCGCTCACGAGGGCTCCTCGCCCGCTTCTTCGAGCTCGTCTTCTTCTTCAAGATCGCCCGATTCGTCGTCCGGCATGTCCTCGTCGTCGATCTCGAAGATCTCCGGCCGGTCCTTGGGCGTCGCGCGCGTGTAGCCGAGCTCGTTCAGCGCGCGCGGGCTCGAGGTCCAGCCCTCGTCCACCTGCACGTGCATCTCGAGGAACACCTTCGACTCGAGGAAGTGCTCCAGCTCCTGGCGCGCGCGGATGCCGATCGCCTTGATGCGCTCGCCGCCCTTGCCGATGACGATCGGCTTTTGCGAGTTGCGCTCGACGGTGAGCGTCGCGGCGATCTTCACGATCTTGGGCCGCTCGTCGACGAACGACTCGACGTCGACGTGCACCGCGTACGGCAGCTCATCGAAGGTCTCGAGGATCACCTTCTCGCGGATCAGCTCGGCGACGATCTCGCGCTCGCTCTTGTCGGTGAGCTGACCGTCCTCGTAGAGCGCGGGCCCGACCGGGAGGTGCTCGGCCAGCGCGCCGAGCAGGCGATCGAGGCCGTTGTGCTGCATTGCCGAGATGGGCACCGCGGTCGCGAGGCTCTCGCCGAAGAGGGTCTGATACGCCTGGATCTGGAAGAGCAGAGCCGGCTTGTCCTTGAGCGTGTCGATCTTGTTGATGATCAGCACGACCGGCTTCCCCGATCGCTTCAGCATGTCGATCAGCGGCTCGTTTCCGGGCGTGATCTTGGCGTCGAGGCGCGCCTCCACGAGGTAGCCGATCACGTCGGCGTCGCGAATCGCGCTCTTGGCCTCGCCGACCATGAAGCGGTTGAGCGGCCCCTTGGCGCGGTGATAGCCGGGCGTGTCGAGCAGCAACATCTGCGCGCCCTCGAGGTGGATCACGCCGAGCAAGTTCTTCCGCGTGGTCTGCGGCTTGTGGGTCGTGGCGGCGATCTTGGTCCCGATCAGCGCGTTGAGCAGCGTCGACTTCCCGACGTTGGGGCGCCCGACCAGAGCGACGTAGCCAGATTTGAACTCGCTCATTTGGTGCTCCGATACACGGTGATTCTCTCGATCTTCACCGGGACCGTCGGCCGCCCCGTGGTCATGTCGGCGGGGACGCGCGCGATGCGCTTCTCGACCTCGAAGCCCTCGACCACCGCGCCGAACACGCTGTGGCGACCGTCGAGGTGTGGCGTGGGCCGCTCGGTGATGAAGAACTGCGACCCGTTGGTGTCCGGCGTGCCCGCGTTGGCCATCGAGAGGACGCCCGGCTTGTCGTGCTTCAGCTCGGTGACGAACTCGTCGGCGAAGCGGTAGCCGGGCGTGCCCTTCCCCGTGCCGAGCGGATCGCCGCCCTGGATCGCGAAGTTGGGGATCACGCGGTGGAACGTCAGGCCGTCGTAGAACGGCTTGGTCTGCCATGCGCCGGTCGCGGGGTCCTGCCAGGGGCGCGTGCCGCGGGCGAGGCCCACGAAGTTGGCGACGGTCTGCGGGGCCTTCTCGTGGAAGAGCTCGACGACCATCGTGCCGGTGCTGGTCTCGATCTTCGCGAGCAGCTTTCCGCTGCCGTCGAGGCCCTCGAGCGCCTTGTCGAGGGTGAAGACGCCGCCCGTGGGATCCTTGGTCGGATCGGCCGCCGGCGTGACCGGGACGTCAGCCGGCTTCTCGGGACACCCTGCCATGATGGCGAGCGACAGCAGCAAGACGGCGCGCACGAGTGCCGCGGACATGACAGGCCGGATCGGCGAAATCAAGGTGGAGGATCTTGGGTCTCCTCGTCCATCGTCGCCAGCGCGCCCGCAGCGGCGATGCGCTCCGCCTCTTTTTTGGTGCGCCCCGCGGCCTGTCCGATCACCGATCCGTCGGCCAGCACCTCGACCACGAACGTCTTCTGGTGATCGGGGCCCTCTTCCGAGACCACGCGATAGCTCGGCGTCACGCGGCGATCGGCCTGCAGTCGCTCCTGGAGCGCGGTCTTGGGATCCCCGCGCGGGATGTCCGCCGGATCCGGGAACGTGAGCTGCGGGAGCAGCACCTTCGACGCCGCATCCAGCCCGCCGTCGAGGTACACCGCGGCCATCATCGCCTCGAACGCGTCGGCCAAGATCGACGTCCGCTGCCGCCCGCCCGAGTGATCCTCGCCCTTCCCGAGCAAGAGCGCCTCGCCCATCCGCAGCTCGCGGGCGAGCTTGGACAGCGCGGCCTCGTCGACGAGCGACGCGCGCAGCCGAGAGAGCGCCCCCTCGCGCGCGTCGGGATAACGGCGCATCAGCTCGGTCGCGACGACCAGGCTCACCACCGCGTCGCCGAGGAACTCCATGCGCTCGTTGTCGGTCACCTTGTCGGGCCCACCGGCCTCGTTCACGTACGAGCGGTGCGTGAGCCCGTCCACCAGCAGCGAAGGCGTCGCGAAGACGTGCCCGAGATCGTTTCGCAGGCGATCGATCGCCTCGCGGGGATCGATGAGGCTCAAGGCAGCGCTCCTTCGATCCAGGCCCCGCCGAGCACCTGATCGCCCCCGTAGAACACGACCGCCTGACCGGGGGCCACCGCGCGCACCGGCGCGTCGAACCGCACCTCGACCGCGCCGTCGTCGCGCACGCTGGCCAGCGCTGCCGAACCCGGGTCGCGATAGCGGATCTTGGCTTCCACGCGGATCGGCGCCTCGGGTGCGCCCGCGATCCAGGCCGGCTGGCGCGCCAGAAGGGCCTTCTCGAACAGCTTCGTCTCGTCCCCGACCGTCACCGCGCGCGACTCGGCGTCGATCGACAGCACGAACAGCCGGCGGTGGGTCTTCGCCAGCGGGATCCCGCGGCGCTGCCCGATCGTGAAGCCCTGGATCCCGCCGTGCGCGCCGAGCACCTCGCCGCGATCGTCGATCACCGCGCCGCCCTCGATCCCCTGCGCCTCCGGGCGACCCGCGACGTACTTGCCCGCGCCGGCGCCGCCCACGAAGCAGACCTCCTGCGAGTCGAGCTTGTGCGCGACCGGCAAGCCGGCCCCCATCGCGCGCGAGCGGGCCTCCGCCTTGGTCATCGCCCCGAGCGGGAAAACAAGGTCGGCGAGCACCTCGGGCGCAGTGCCGAACAGGAAGTAGGACTGATCTTTTTGCCGATCGACCGCGCGAAACAGGCACCCGTCGGCGATCCGCGCGTAGTGGCCGGTCGCCAGCTTGGTCGCGCCGAGCGCGCGGGCGCGGCGGTGGAGCAGCCCGAGCTTCACATGGCTATTGCAGCCGACGCAGGGGTTCGGGGTTCGGCCGCCGAGGTACTGATCCACGAACGGCTTCACCACCCCGGCCTCGAAGCTCTCCCGGGCGTCGATGACGTAAAATGGGATGCTGAGGGCCTCGGCCACCCGGCGGGCGTCCTGGAGGTCATCGGGGGCGCAGCAGGCGCGGGGGGCGAGCGGGTTGTGGGGCTCGGCGTCGTGGAGGCGGAGGGCCAGGCCGACCACGTCGGCGCCGGCTTCGACCAGGGCAAGAGCTGCGACCGCCGAGTCGACGCCGCCCGACATGGCGACGGCGACGCGCTGGCCAGCGAGCGCGAGAAGCTGACGCCGAATCGAGTCGGCGTCCGGCGCCTCAATCCTCGTCGTCGCCCTCGGCATCGTCGTCATCCTCATCGTCGTCGTCACTGGACGCGCCGACGGGCACCAGAGGACGCGGGACTCCCGGCGGATAGTCCACTCGTTCCTTGAGCTCCTTGCCGACCTTGAAGAACGGCAGGCGCTTGGCCGGAACGTGGATTGTCTCCCCGGTCCGAGGATTTCGCCCCGTGTAAGCGTCGTATCCTTTGCTGGTAAAGCTGCCGAATCCGCGGATCTCGATCCGATCGCCGCGCCGCAGGGCCTCGGTCATCTGTTCGAAGACCAAGTTGACCACTTGCTCGGCACGCTTCTTCGTGATCTTGGCGCGCTCGGCCAGCTTCTCGACGAGCTCTGACTTGTTCATCCCATCCTCGGTAAGCCCACGGGATACTTGCGATTCGAGGCGGTGTCAAATCGGGCCGCCGGGTTTGTGATGGGGACGGGTCGAAATAGAGCTCCGGAGAGCCTTGGGAGCGACCCCGACAGGAATCGAACCTGTGGCCTACGGTTTAGGAAACCGTCGCTCTATCCAACTGAGCTACGGGGTCGAGGACGGTCTGGATAGCAAGTCAGCCGTACTTGAGCAAGGACACCGAGGGCACGTCGAGCTTCGCGCGGCCGCCGAGGAAGGCCAGCTCGACGAGGTAGCTGGTCTCGACCACCGTCGCGCCCGTGTCGCGAACCAGCGCGACCGCTGCGCGCATCGTGCCGCCGGTGGCGAGCACGTCGTCGATGATCACCACGCGATGACCGGGCGAGAGCGCGTCGGCGTGGATCTCCAGAGCGTCCGCGCCGTACTCGAGATCGTAGGTCCGCTTCTTCTTCTCCCACGGCAATTTGCCGGGCTTTCTGAGCAGCGTGAGCCCGACGCCGAGGCCCACCGCGATCGGCGCGCCCACTGCGAAGCCACGCGCTTCGATGGCGACGATCTGATCGATCGCGAGCGGCCTCAGGTGATCGACGAACGCCTGGGTGATCGCCTGGAACGACGGCCCGTGCGCGAGCACCGGGGTAAGGTCCTTGAACATGACCCCCGGCTTCGGGAAGTCGGGTACGTCGCGCACGCGGGCGCGCACAGACTCGGCGAGGGCGAGCGACAGATCGGAGCTGATCATGGCCGCCCTCATACCTTCACCGCCGACAGCCCGAACATCAGCGGGATGCGCGCCCGGCCCACGGGCCAGACCCAGCGCCGGCCCTCGGCGGCCACGAAGGTCGGGCCGGGGCGGTAGCCGTTCGAGTGCGGGTACTCTTCCAGGCGCTCGATGCGCAGGCCGGCTTTTGCGGCGCTGCTCGCGATCTCGCCGAGCGTGTGCTGGTAGCCGTACGCCGGCACGTCGTTGGGCGTGACGACCGCGCGCTTCTCCGCGCCGAGCGAAGTGCCCGAGTCGGCGACGTAGTCCCCGACCGGCTCGATGTACGGGCCCTTGGTGAAGTAGTCGTCGCCGCTGAGCTGGGCGTCCTGGCCGAGGCTCCAGATCAGCGGGTGGAACTCGACGTAGACCAGGCGGCCGCCGGGCTCGAGGACGCGCGCGGCGCCGCTCATCCACGCGTCGACGCTGGGGTGCCAGCCGATGACGCCGTAGCTCGCGAACGCGATGTCGAAGCGCTCATCGGTGGTGCGCATCCACTCCACGACCTCGGCCTCGATGAAGCGCGCCTCGATCCCGCTGTCGCGCGACAGCCCGCGCGCGAACGCGACCGCCTCGCCGGAGAAGTCGACGCCGGTGACGCGGGCCTTTCGCTTGGCGAGGCAGAGGGAGTCCTGTCCGGCGTTGCACTGCAAATGCACCACTTCCTTCCCCTCGATCGCGCCGAGCAGCGCGATCTCCTCGGGAAAGAGCAGCTCGTTCTTCTTGATCGCCGCCGCCTGATCGCCCTTGTGCGCGTTGTGCTGGCGGGTGGCGCGATCCCAGCTCCGCCGGGTGGAGTCGATCTCTTCGTCGCGGTCGGGTCCCATGGCCGCCTGCTACCGCGAATCGCGCCCGCGGTCAGCGCTGGAGCGACCAGCGATCGTCCACGACCCGCTTCACGGCCAGCGCCCGCTCGATCGGCTCGCCGCGCGCGCTGAACTTCACCAGCCCGGCCTTGCGCAGCTCCGCCGCCACATCGGCCGGCACCGCGCTGTGCGCCCGCGCCATCGCGTCCGTCACCAGCTTCACGCCCAGATATCCCTGCGCCGCCCAGGTGTCCGGCGCGCGGCCGTACTTCGCCTGAAAGGCGGTGGCGACATCGACGTCGCTGGGATCACCGCCGCCGAGCGGCGTCGCGACCACGATGTCCTCCTTCAGGCTCAGCACCGCCTTGTCGTCGAGGTCATCGGTGGCGAGCACCGGCGCGTCGATGCCGGAGCGCCGGAGGAGCACGATGATGTCCTTCGCCGCAGGCATCCGCTCGACCAGCAGCACCGCCTTGGGCGCGATCAGCTTCGCCTCTTCGAGGCTGCGCTCGAGCGGCCGCAGCGCGCCGGAGTCGAACGCCAGCCGATCGGCGATCTTCACCCCGACCGCCTCCGCGCGGCTCTCGAACGCGTTTGCCACCGCGCGTCCGTGCACGTCGTTCGCGTAGACGATCAGCACCGGCGAGAGGCCGCGGGCGCTGGCGTGATCGGCGAGCCGCAGCGCGAGCTCCTCGTCGGTCGGCATGAGCCGGAAGATCCTCTCGAAGCCGGCGCGTGTGAGCTGTCGGTTCGACGACCCCGCCGCCATCATCAGCACGCCCGAATACTCGTAGCTCACCGACGTCACGCGCGCGGCCTCGGCGTCGCGGTGCCCGATCACCGCCACCACGTCCTCGTTCTCGGCCATCCGCTCGGCGATCACCTTCGAACGGGTCAGGGTGCCGTCCTCGATCTCGCGCAGCGTCTCGATCGGACGGGGCATCGACCCGTCCTTCTGCGCGAGCTCGATCGCGAGATCTGCGCCCTCCCAGAAGCTCGACCCCGGCGCCGACGTGCCGGTCCAGACGAGCCCGACCAGCACCCGATCGCCGCCGCCTTTGGCCCGCGCAGCGCGGATCTCGGCCTCGTCCATCAGGCGCTCGCAGCCACCGCTGAGTATGAGTATGGGTATGAGTAAGAGTCTCACATGACCTCAGATGATCTGGCGGCGCGCCATGTCCTTGAACACACCATCGACCGCCATCAGCTCCTCGTACGTTCCGCTCTGCACGACCTTGCCGCGCTCGAGCACGATCAGCTTGTCGGCCTTCACGATGGTGGAGAGGCGATGGGCGATGACCACGCGGGTCGCCTGGGTCTCCAGGTTGTCCATCACGATCTGCTGGGTGGTGTTGTCGAGCGCGCTGGTGGCCTCGTCGAAGAACACGATCTTCGGCCGGCTCACCAGCGCGCGCGCGATCAGCAAGCGCTGGCGCTGGCCGCCCGACAGGCTCAGACCGCCCTGCCCCAGCACCGTGTGCATACCCATCGGCATGCGCCGGATGTCGTCCTCGAGCCCGGCGGCGCGCGCCGCAGCCCAGGCGTCGTCGTGGGTGAGGTTGCGCGACCCGACGATGTTCTCGAACAGATCGCCGGCGATCGGCTGGCCGTTCTGCAGCACCACGCCGAGCTGCCGCCGCACCTCGGCGACGTCCACCGTGCGCAGATCGTGGCGATCGTAATAGACGCCTCCGCTGACCGGGACCTCGAAGCCGAGCAGCATGCGCAGCAGCGTGGACTTGCCCGAGGCGGACGAGCCGACGATCGCCACGAACTCCCCTGGCTCGATGTCGAACGCCACGTCGTCGAGCACCAGCGGCCCGCTCTCGGAGTAGCGGAACGAGACGTGGTTGACCTGGATGCCGCCGAGCAACGTCCCGGGCGACACCTTGCCCGCGTCCACCTCGGGGACCGCGGCGAAGATCGGCTTCGCGCGCTCGATGATCGGGATGAGCTCGAGGAGGCCCATGCCCTGCCCCACCAGCGAGGTCATCCCGGCCACGAAGATACCGAACGCCGCGTTGAACGCGATGAAGTCGCCCGCGCTGAAGCTCGCGTTCGAGGAGCGCACCACCATCGTGTAGATGGTGGCCATCATGATCACCGGATAGATGATGCTCAGGACCTGGACGTTGTTCTCGATGACGCGCGCCTTCACCCCGAGCGCGCGCTTCCTCACGAAGTCGCGGGCCCAGATCGAGAACGCGCGTTGCTCGGCGCCGGCGACGCGCAGCTTGGTCACGCCGCTGATCAGCTGGAGGACCAGCGACGTCAGCTTGCCCTCGATCTCGGCGAGATCCCGGCGGGTGAGCATGGTCGCCGCGCTCACGCCGACGACGATCAGGACGTTCAGCAGCCCGAGGCCGGCCGCCACCGCGGTGAGCTGGACGTCGTACGACAGCATCACCGCCAGGTTCATCATCGAGAACACGCTGGTCATGATCGCGCTGAGCACATTGCCCGAGAGGTGGGCCCGGATCGCCTCGATGCCGTTGGCTCGCATCGCCAGATCGCCGGCGGAAAAACGGCGAAAAAACGAGACCGGGAGGGCCAGCAAGCGATCCCAGACCGCCGCCTCGACCGACGAGCTGGCGCGCAGCTCGAAGCGCATGATCGCGATTCCGCCCGCGACGCCGAGCAGGATGGTGGCGATCGCCACGGCGAACAGCAGCATCCCCATCGCCATCAGGTTCCCGACGTCGGCGGAGGGGATGATGCGATCAATCATCTGCCCCATCGCGACGGGCGTGACCATGCCGAGCGCGCCGGCCGCGAGCCCGGTGATCAGCACCATCGCCAGATCGCGGTGGCTGCGCCCGGTGGCGAACCACAAGAGGTCGATCGGCTTCAGCACGCGCGCCGGGAACGGTCGATACAGGACGAAGGCGTTGGGCTGGAGCTCGCCGACCAGATCGTTCGTCAGGCGGCGGCGCGAGTCGGGCTCGACGAGATCGTAGCCGCCGTACGCGCGCGGGATCAGCGCGACGGGGTGGTGCTTCTCGCCGAGGAAGCCGAGGAACGGGTCGGTGGCCTCGTCCGCGATGTTGCGCGGCAGGACGATCGCGCGGGTGCGGATGAGCGAGGCGCGCGCGATGTCCTTCACCGCGGCGATGTGATCGGTGGAGACGTGCGCGGGGCGGACGATGGTGATGCCCATCGACTTCCCGACCAGCTCCATCGCGCGGAACGTCGGATCGCCAGGATCGCCCGCCGACATCTGCGGGTCGATCGCCGCCAGCCCGAGCAAGCTCTGGTGCAGGTCGGACGAGTCTACGGCGGCGCGCTCGCCCGACTGCTCGGCCTCGCCGCGCAGCTCTGCGAGGCGGGCCCGCGCCAGCGCGTCGAGCATGAAGCGATGGAACCGGCGCAGCGACTGCCACTCCGGATCGGCACGAAAACAGGTGGGCGAGTCGACGAAGTGCAACGTGCACTTGGTCTCGGCGATCAGCCAGCTCTCGCGGGTCAGCGGGAGATACGAGCGCGGCTTGGCGCGGATGGTGGTGAGGCCGGTGAGCTTGGCCGAGCCGTCGCTCATCACGAACCACACCGCCTTGGGCCCCGCGGTCACGGTCTGCCCCGGCTCGATCTCGAACTCCGAGCCCGGATTCGCCTCGACCGGGCGCGACGGCGGCTCGGCCAGCCGCAGCCCATGGCTCACGCGCCGCACCCAGCGATCGATCAGCCCGTGCACCGCATCGATGGTGCCGTTGACCTGCGCGAAGGCGCGGAGCTGGGTCTCACCGAGCAGCGCGACGCGGGTGCCCGGGCTGCCGACCGCCAGCAACCCGAACGACAGGCGCGGCGACAGCGAGGCGAGCAGCTCGACGCCGAGGATGATCTCGCCCGCCTCGATGCGCACGAAGTGACGACGGCGGCCGGTGGCCTCGCCGTCGACGACATCGACGAAGAAGAGATCGATGGTGCCCGACTCGACGAAGAAGACCTCCTCGGGATCGAGGAGCACGATCGGCTCGCGACCATCGATCGCGCGACGCCGGCCGTGCGCGGCGAACATGTCACCGACCTGCGCCTGCGAGCGCTGGGCGATGACGGTGTTATGCTGCGCCCATGAGCTTTGCATAGTGTCCTTTCGCCTCCATGAGCTGCTGGTGGTGGCCGCGCTCCACGACCACGCCTTGATCGAGGACGAGGATGTGGTCGGCGTCGCGGATGGTGCTGAGCCGGTGCGCGACGATGAGACAGCTACAGCCGCGCCGCCGCAGGTTCTGATCGATGAGCTCTTCGGTCTTCGGATCGAGCGCGCTGGTCGCCTCGTCGAGCAAGAGGAGCGTTGGGTTCCGCACCAGCGCGCGCGCGATCTCCAGGCGCTGCCGCTGCCCACCGCTGAAGTTGCGGCCTGACTCCTCGACCAGGCTGTCGTAGCCGGCGGGCCTCGCCGCGATGTCGTCGTGGATCGCCGCGTCCTTCGCCGCTTGCACGACCGCCGCGTCGGAGATGGTGCGATCCCACAGCGTCAAGTTGTCGCGCACGGTGCCTTCGAACAGGCTGATGTCCTGATCGACCATCGCCACCGAGCTCTGCACCAGGCTCGGCTGGAGCTCGCTCCTCGGCCTGCCGTCGAAGTGGATTTGCCCCTTCCACGGCTCGTACAGGCCGGCCACCAGGCGCGCGACGGTGGACTTGCCGCTGCCCGACCCGCCGACCAGCGCGACGCGCGTCCCCGGCGCCATGTCGAACGTGAGATCGCTGAGGAGCGGCGGCGCGTACTTCTGATAGCCGAACGTCACGCCGCTGAGCGTGACGCGCCCGGTGAGCTTGGCGGTGCTGTTGGTGAGCGGGTTGTGATCGAGCTCCTCCGTCTTGAAACGGAGGCCCTGACGCGCCATCCGCGTCTCGGGCTCCTCGAGATCATGACGCCAGTTCAGCTCGGGCGCGCCCGCGACCAGCGCGTTGGCGCGCGGATGATCGAGGACGTCGTCGAGGCGGCGCACGTCGGCCTGCGCGTCCTGGAGCGCGCTGCCCAGGTTCATCAGGCTGTTCACCGGCCCGAGGAAGCTCGCCATCAGCGTCTGGAACGCCACCAGCATGCCGACGCTCATGTCGCCATCGATCACCCGCATCCCGCCGAGCGTGAGCAGCAGGACCGAGTTGATCGCCGACAGCACGCTCGGGATCGTGCCCAGCGTGAGGCTCGACAGCGCGAGCTCCTGCGAGGTGTTCTGGACTCGCGCCCAGTGCCCCGCCCACTTGGCGAAAAAGTCGGACTCGTTGCCCCCCGCCTTCAAGGTCTCGATGATCTGGAGACCGCCCATCGACACGCCGACCAGCTTCCCGTGCTCTTGCTGGAGGCGCGTGCTCGCATCGATGCGCTTGCGCGCCAGCGCTCGCAGCGCCGCCAGGTTCACCAGCGCGACCGCCACGCCCATCAACGCCAGCGGGACGTCGTAGGTCAGCATCAGCCCGCCGTAGAAGACGATCATCGCGAGATCGAGCGCGGTGTCGGCGATGCGCCCCGAAAGCAGCCCCGCGACCTTGTCGTTGAGCTGTACCCGGCTGCCGATCTCGCCAGCGAATCGAGACAAAAAGAACGAGATCGGGAGCTGCAGAACGTGCCAAAAAAAACGCGCCGAGCTGGTCACCGCGAGCTTGGTGTAGAGCAGCAACAGGTATCGCTGCTTCAGCCACACCAGCGTCGCGCGCACGCACGTCGTGAGCAGCATCCCGGCGATCAGCGCCTCGAGCCAGCTCGTCTTGCCCTGGAGCAGGATGTCGTCGACGAACACCCGCGACAGCGTCGGCAGCACCAGTCCGGGCACGATCAGCGCGACGCTCGCGATCGCCAGGAAGAGCAGCGTCGACTCCGAGCCCGCGAGGCGCTGCCGGACCGACCGCATGATGTTGGGCGGCGCCCCCGAAGGCTTGAAATCCGGGCCGGGCTCGAACGTGAGCACGACGCCGGTGAACTGCGCGTCGAAGTCCTGGAGCGACTCGCTGCGCGGCCCCGACGCGGGGTCGTTGAGATAGACCAGCTCGTCGGTGAAGCCTTCGACCACCAGGAAGTGGTTGAAGTTCCAGTGCGCCACCATCGGCGTCCGCAGCTGCCGCAGGGCCTCCGGGGTCTTCGAGAAGCCCTTGGCGAGCAGTCCCTGCCGCTTGGCAGCGTTGATGACGTTCGAGGCCTTGCTGCCGTCGCGCGTGACGCCGCACTCCTCGCGCAGCGTCTCGAGCGGCACGAACTTCTTGTAGTACGCGAGCACCATCCCGAGGCTGGCGGCGCCACACTCGGCGGCCTCCATCTGCAGCACGGTGGGCACGCGCGCGCGGGTCGAGCCTGCTGGCGTCTCGGTCACGTCCCGTCTCCCAGCAAGCGTTTCAGCGCCGGGATCGCCTTGGTCACCGGCCGCACGCGCTCGACGGCGATCGTCGCGCTGCACGGCGTGCCGGGCCCCAAAAGGAGCGGCGGTCCTTCACCGCTCGACCAGCGATAGCCGGTCGGCGTGCGCGAGTTGGGGACCAGCTCGGCCTCGACCGCGATCGGCGCGAGCCCGACCGACGCGAGGAGGTTCCGCACCAGCAGGTCGTTGCCGAGCACGCGGCGCATGCCGTCTTCGGTCGCCGGGAAATCGGACACCGAGGTCACGATCGCCACCATCACGCCGTGCTCTTGCTTGTTCACGCTGTCGGGCGACACCTGCACCCGCATCCCGGGGCGCACCGTCTTGCCCTGCGCGAGCGACACGTAGAGCAGCGCTTCGAGCCCCGAGCTCTCGCTCCCGGCGGGCTCGACGCTGAGGATCGATCGCCCCGGCCCGACCACGTCACCCTCCTTCGCCCGCACCTCCAGCACGCGCCCGCCGTGCGGCGCGACCACGCGGCTGGTGGCCTCGAGGCGCTCGACCATCACGTTGATCTCGCGCTCGAGCTCGTTCATGCGCAGCTCGCTCGCGAGGATCTCGCGCTCCTGCTGTCCCGCCGACGCCGCCGTCCCGACCTCGAGCCCGCGCAGCCCGGTGGCGCCCTGCTCGATCTGGAGGGTGGCGCTCCTGATCTGATCGCGCGTCGCCTCCAGCGCGGACTTGGTCTCGATGCCCGACTTGAAGAGCTGCTGCTGCTGAATCTCACGCTCGCGCAGCCACTCCAGCCGGCGCCGCGCGCCCGACATCGAGGCCCGCATGCTCTCCCGCTCCTGCGCCGCGTAGCTCTCCTTGAGCTTCTCGTCGGCGCTGCCCAGCGCCAGCACGCGCTGGTGCTGCTTGCGCATCTCTTCCAGCTTGGCGCGGGCCTTCTCGATCTCCTGCTGCAGATCGGGCTGCGCGATGCGCGCGACGATCTCCCCGCGCTGCACGTGCTGGCCGGTCTCGACATAGATCACCGTGATCTGACCGGAGCCGAGCGCGCTCACGTCGATCAGGCCGCCGGTCTTGATGAGGATGCCCATCGCCGGGACGGTCGTGCTGACGGAGCCGAAGATGCTCCACGCCAGCCCCGTCCCGATCAGCGTGCACAGCGCAGCGAGGACCAGCCACGCCCGCGGATGGGTCGTGCGCATGAGCTGGTCGAGCTGCTCCGGAGAGGAGAGCCGAGCGAGCGCTTCCGGCCGAAACATTACCTTCCCAGGGCCAAGGTCCCGCACGTGCCGCGCGGGCACCGCCTGCTGTTCGTCCACCCCGAGACGCGGCCCGACAAGGTCTGGCCGATCGAAGGCTACCGCAACGTGTTGCGCGCGTTCCTCGACACCCACCGCGACATCACCGTCATCGCGGCGAGCGGCTGGGACTTTGGCCTCGATCGGGTGGTGTCTCTCGACCTGCACTACGAGCTCGCGCTGGCGGTGCTCGCCCGAAGCGATCTCTTCCTCGGCATCGACTCCTGCTTCCTCCACGCGGCGGACATGTTCCGTCTGCCCAGCGTCGGCTTGTTCGGCCCGACGTCGCCGGCGCACTGGGGCTTCCGGCTCACGCCCGCCGGGAGGCACGTGTGGGGCGAGGGCTCGATGGATCGGATCCGCGAGCGCGACGTCGAGGAGGCGCTCCGTTCCATCGCGTGAAGTGAGGCCTTCTCGATCGCGCGGCTCGTTCGAGCGCGCGTCGTCACTGCATCACGCGGACGTACTGCAAGAGCGGCCAGTGCGGCGGCCCGTTCGCGAGATCGAAGCTGGTGAACGGCGGCCCGAACTTCGCGACCTGGCCACCTTCCATCAGCCGAAACGGCGTCTGCGTGGCGTACGGCGCGGTCTTGCTGGCGATGATCTTTCCAGTCTGAGCCGGCGCCGAGCCGGCGTAGAACGCGCAGTCACCGTCGCTGTAGATGCGGATGCTGTAGACGAGCTTCTGGTTCAACGTATCGCGAAGCTCGGCCACCCAGTCGGTCGGCAAGCCCCCGGGGCTGAGCATCGCCAGCGTATCGAGCTCCGGGATACGGGCCAGGGCGACGACACCGGGCGTGCTCACGTCGAGCCCGTGAATCGCGCCGCGCACCCAGGGCACGCGCAGCTCGCCGACGCTGTACTCGACCTTGTAGCGGGCCGCGGTGACCTGCACGTCCAGGTTGGCGCCACTCTCGAGCACGCGGCCATCGGTGAGCACCTGCTCGCCGTTGAGGCGAAGATCGAAGACATCGTACTGCGCGTCGTTGATCAGCCGGATCACGGGATGCGCGATGACGTCGAAGCGCTCGACGGTCTGGCTGATGGTGCCCTCGCCGCCCACCAGCGCGAGCGGCCCGCTGACGGCGTCGTTCGGGATCAGGACCGAGAGGCTGTGATCGGTCGCGTCGACGATCTCCAGCGCGTAGCGACGCTCGGGCCCGATCAAAAAGACCTGCCAGCTGCGGTTGCCGGCCTGCATCGGATAGCCTTGGCCATCGCGATCGAAGTAGAGACCGAACAGCTCGACGCGCGTCCCCGGCGTGCCCTGCGTGGGCGAGAACTCTCCCAGCTCCGGGATCAACGCGCCGCCGTCGCATGCGCTGGACAAGGCGATAGCCAACAGCGCCGCGAAGCGCTTCAACAGCAACGTATTCGACATGTTCCCCTCGGGAGAGCGCGCTCCGTGCTCCATGCGCGGAAATACAAAGCCCCCAATATCGAGTCTCGCTTTCGTTCGACTCTCACGTACGTTCTCGGCGGAGCACGCGCGCCCGTTGCGCGAGATTCGTGGCGTGGCGCGGACGTCTCAGCTCACTCGGGCAGCAGGCCGAGCGGGTTCACGGCGGTCGTCGCCTGCCGGATCTCGAAGTGCACCGCAGGCGCCGCCGCGCCGCCGGTCTGGCCGACCTGCGCGACGGGGTCGCCTTGCTTCACGCGATCTCCCTTCACGACGAGGTTCGCCGCGTTGTGCGCGTAGATCGTCGCGAGGTCGCCCTCGTGATCGAGGATGACGAGGAGGCCGTAGCCGGGCTGCTCGCCCGCGAACACGACCACGCCGTCGGCGGCCGCCCAGATCGCGGTGCCGGACGGCGCGCCGATGTCGATGCCGTCGTGGCGCTGGCCTTCGCGCGGACCGAAGAGCGACACCACGACGCCTTCAACCGGCCAGATGAGCTTCGCCTGGCCGGTCTTCGGTGACGGCGTGAACGTGCTGCGCATGGCCGCAAGGTCGGAGGGCGGAGGCGGCGACATGATCGCGGGGAGCGCGGACGGCGCCACCACCGGCTTCGCGGGCGGAGGCGACGCGGGCGGAGCCGATGCGACCGGAGGTGATGCGGGCGCAGTGGTGCGCGACGGCGACGGTAACGGCGAAGCAGACAGCGAAGGCGGAGGCGGTGCCGCGGGCGGCAGCGAGTCGTGATCCGCGCCGGCGCCATCACCCAGTACGGCCGGCGCAGGCGACGTCGCCGCGCCCACCGGCAGCACCAGCCGCTGCCCGACCTTGAGCTTGGTGGGATCGTCGATCGCGTTGACCTGCATCAGCGCGTCGACCGCGACGCCGTGCTTGCGGGCGATCGCGATCGGCGTGTCACCGGGCTGGACCACATGGACGCGAGCGCCGTCGGACGAGGGTGGCGGCGGCGCGTGCGCGCAGGCCGCGAGCAGCGCCAACGCCACGAGCGACCTCGCGATCATCGCAATGTGAACCCAAGCGGGGGCGCCTGCGATTCCACCGCGCGGAATCCGCCGAGCACGACGCCGTCCTCGCCCGGATCGCGCAGGCGCAGATCGGTCATGTCGACCTGGAGCGGCGTGACCGTGATCAGGCCGGCGCGGATCGCGTTGCAGTCGCTGCCCGGGAGATCGTCGTGCTCTGCCTGCTCGCCGCCGATCCAGTAGTACGGGCGGTTGCGCGGATCGCGGCGCACGTGCACCGAGTGCGCGTACGGACGGCGCCCGAGGAACGTCATCTGCCAGTCGGTCGGCTCGCCCTCGGGCACGTTGATGTTGAGCGTGAGGCCCGGCGGAAGGCCACCCTTCGCGAGCACCCACTTGCCGAGCTCGGCCGCGAAGCGCGCGGCGATATCGAAGCTGCCGCGCCGCGGATGCACCAGCGACACCGCGATCGACGGGATGCCGAGGATCGTGCCCTCGATCGCCGCCGAGACGGTCCCCGAGTAGTGCACGTCGAGCGAGAGGTTGGCGCCGGCGTTCACGCCCGAGAGGATCAGCGTCGGCCAGCGCGGCAGCAGCTCGACCGCCGCGAGGTACACGCAGTCGGTGGGCGTGCCGGTGATCGCGGTCCAGCCCGGCTTCTGCTCCACGACGCGCAGCGGGTTGTGCAGCGTCAGCGCGTGCGAGATGGCCGAGTTGTCGCGATCCGGGGCCATGACGTGGATCTCGCCGAGCCCAGCCTCGGTCGCGGCGCGCGCGAGCGCTGCGATCCCCGGCGCGAAGATGCCGTCGTCGTTGGTGACCAGGATGATCGGCGGCCCATCACGCTGGGTGTCGCGACGTTCGGGGAGAGGCTTCGACTCGATGTGATCCGACATTGGGTCAAGGTTCCGGCTCCCGAGACCTTCATCTGCGGGAGGAAGAAATTGGTCGGGGCGAGAAGATTCGAACTTCCGACCCCTTGACCCCCAGTCAAGTGCGCTAACCAGGCTGCGCTACGCCCCGAGCCGAGGTCGATGGGTAGACGAGGGAAGCGGGAGAGTCAAACGTTTCAAACCGTCAGATCATGATCTCGTTGGTCTCGGTTCGCGGCGGGGGGGCGCTCGGGCGACCTTCGTGGCGATCCTCGGCCACGCGCTGCAGCACCGCCAGCACCTCGGGGCGGTGGCTCACGACCTCGGTGAAGCTGTCCTTCCCGAGCCGCAGCACCCACGATTCGGTCTCCGCGCGGACCTCGGCGTTCGTCGGCTGATCGTTCAGCAGCGACATCTCACCGACGATCTGCCCCGGCCCGAGCCGCGCCACCTCGCGTCGCGGGTTCCCCGCGTGGACCGCCAGCACGCCGGTCAGCAGCATGTAGAGGCCGTCGCCCTTCTTGCCCTCGGCGATCACCACCTCCCCCGCGGCGAAGGGCCGCGCCTGGAAGCGCTCCGAGAGCTGGCGCCGCTCACTCGGGGTGAACGGGAGGAAGAACGGGTGCGTCGCGGTCGCCGTGCCGAGCAGGCGCTGCTGGTAGAAACGCTGGAGTGCCTTTGCGACCGGCGCGTGGTTCTCGACCAGCCGCTCGAGCAGCGTGCGATCGAGCTCGAGCACGTCGCAGGCGGTCTCGGCGACGACGCTCGCGGTGCGCGGTCCGTCCTGGAGGAGCGCCATTTCCCCGAAAAAAGCGCCCTCACCGAGGATCGCGAGCGTGAGCGGACCGTCGGGCGACGCCTTCTCGACGCGCACCCGCCCGCTCGCCAGAACGAAGAACGAGTGGCCCTGCTCGCCCTCGGCGATGATGCGATCGCCGGGCGCGACGGTGCGCACCTCCATGCCCGACAGCGCCTCGGCCAGCGCCTCCTTCGGCATGTCCGAGAACAGCGGCGTGCGCGGTAGCTGCTTGAAGCCCGCCGGTGGAGGCGCGCTGGTGCGGATCGGATCGATCACCAGATCGGACAGCTTCGCGGTCGCCGTGTCGTCGAGCGACGGGCGCCGCCGCGGTCGGCTGCTCTCGAGGCTGAACGAGCCGGTCGCCGCGCCGGCGATGCGGCGCTCGCCGTACATCGAGGCGAGGCGCGTCTGCGTCTCGGTGTGGGAGGGATCAAGCGCCAGGATCTGCCGGCCGATCGCCGCCGCCTTGAAGAAGAAGCCGTCGTGCGCGAGCCGCTCCGCCACCGTCACATACGCGGCGAGCGCGTCGACGGTCTGACCGAGCTCGCGCGACAGCTCGGCGACGCGCGTGAGGCACGCCAGCTCGTTGGGCTCCTCGGCCACGATCTTCTGGTAGACCTCGAGCGCGCCGCGCAGATCGCCGTCCTGCACCAGCTTCTGCGCGCGCTCTTTCGACTTCTTGTGCCGGTCGACCGCCATACGACTCTACTGGAGGGCCCCCGAGACACTACGCGCCAGCGCTTCGGCCAGATCGCGGATCAGCGCGACCGCGGCGCGCCGTACCTCGGCCACGGGCGCGACCGGGACCACCCCGCCACTGTAGCGGCGGCCGCGAGCCTCGACCCAGCGCATGTCTTCCGGCAGCGGCCCATCGATGCGCGTCGACAGCGCCGCCGCGGCCGCCAGATCTCCGGCCGCGCCCAGCGCGAGGATCCGCGCGCGGAGCAGCACCCAGTCGAGATCTCCAGCGCGCGTGATCGCCTCTTCCGTGGGCGGCCAGCCCTCGACCGCCGCCGCCACCGCGCGCAGCGCCGATCGGACGGCCGCGAACTGCGGCTCGGGCGAGGCGAGCGTCGCGGCGTGCCCGGCGCGCAGGCGCGCCAGATCCACCTGATCGGTGTTCGCGTTGCTCGAGGCCTCGTCGGCCGTGAGACCGCCGCGCTGGATCATGTCGGCCAGCACGCGCGGCTCGGGCGGGATCGCCACGCTGGGCAGCGAAGGCGATCCGCTCTTCATGCTCAGGCCCAGCACGCGCGGCAGCGACGCCGCGATCGCGACGTTCGCCCGCCGCGCACCACGCCACTGCGCGAGGAAGTGCGCGTCGAACAGCGCGTCGCCATCGAAGCTCGCCCAGGCGGGGACGCGCGGCCCCACGGCCTGCGCCGGCGTCACCATCGTCTCGATGTCCATCGTCGGGAGCTGCTCCTCGACCACCTCGACGACGTCATCGTCGTCCATCGACGGCGGCGGCACCGACATCGTGCTGTAGCGCGGCGGCGCGAGCGACGGGCGCACCGGCGCCGACGGCGGGCTCACCAGGCTGGGATCCTCGTCGCGCTCCATGCGCTCCCCGCGGGCCAGCGCCAGCTCGGCGCGCGCCAGCTCGGCCAGCGCCACGAGCGGCGGCTGATCCGGGCGATGCCCCAACAGATCGAGCGTGCGATCCGGACGGCCGAGGATCAGCGCCGCGACGGCCGGCAAATACCCGGCGCCGAGCTCGAGCCGCGCCGACGGCAGCACCGGCAAGACCTGGCGGACGCGCTCGAGGCACGAGGTCGCGGTGGCGAGGCGCGCGAGGCAGCGCGGGCTGTGCGCCACCTGGGAGAGCGATTCGTCGCGCTCGCGGCGGGTGATGCCGCCCTCCGCCAGGCCGGCCAGGCGCCCTGCGGGGAGGCCGTCCGGGTCGGGCGAAAAGCCGGTTTTTGCAGCGCGAAAGTCACCGACCAGAGCGCTGGCGGTGCGCGGATCGAGCCCCAGGTCGCGCAGCGCGTTCATGATCCCTTCGCCGTCGAGCGGCGTCTCGCGCATCTGGCGCGTCGCCGGCGGCGCCCAGGTCATGGCCACGCGCGCCACCAGGAAGGCGCCGAGGCTCGACTCGAGCCCGTAACCCTCCAGAGGGTTGGCGGGCCAGACCGTGCCTTCCAGCGTCTCGAAGCGCTCGACGTACTCCCGCGTATCGGCGTCCGGTGCGAGCGCAACCGCTTGCGCCGCAAGGGCACGCGCGATCTCGACGGCCTCGAGCCGCGCGCTCTGCTCGGCGGCAGGATCGCGCCGCGCCAGCGCCTCCAGCGTCCAGTGGCCGATCGGATCGCGCGGCGGCCACTCCGGCGGCGGCGCCGAAGCGCGAAACGCGGGAAAACCGACAACCGTCTCTTCGCCTTCGGCCATGCCGAGTGAGGCTAACGCGATCCTCGACTCGGATCGAGGCAGGTCAGACGAGCGCGGGTCCGGTCGCGCGTCTTCGCGCGCGGTGGCTGCCGCACGAAGCGCGACGGGTGCCACTAAGGAGAGTGCCCAAGCACCCGACGAGCAGGCAGGGACAAATGCCCTAAAAGCGTCCGTTGAACGGTAACTCCGCTAAAGGCCTTGACCGACCTGGCCGCCCGCGTCACGAGACCACGCCCTTCCATGACGTCCGTTCGAAACGACATCCGCAACTTTGCAATCATCGCGCACATCGACCACGGGAAGACCACGCTCGTGGACTCCATGCTCGGTCAGGCCGGTACCTTCAGGACCAACGAGGTCGTGCCCGATCGCGTAATGGACTCGAACGACCAGGAGCGCGAACGCGGGATCACCATCCTCGCGAAGAACACCGCGATCACGTTCCAGGGCGTGAAGTTCAACATCCTCGACACGCCGGGCCACGCCGACTTCGGTGGTGAGGTCGAGCGCGTGCTCTCGATGGCCGACGCCGTCGTGCTGCTGGTGGACGCCGCCGAAGGGCCGCTGCCGCAGACGCGCTTCGTGCTGCGCAAGGCGTTCGAGCGGCACCTGCGGCCGATCGTCGTCATCAACAAGATCGATCGCAAGGACGCGCGCGCCGCCGAGGTGCTCGACGAGATCTACGACCTGTTCATCGATCTCGGCGCCGACGAAGACATGCTCGGCTTCCCGGTGCTCTACGCGATCGCGCGCGACGGCATCGCCCGCCGCTCGCTCGAAGATCCGTCGATGAACCTCGGGCCGCTCTTCGAGACCATCGTCGCCAGCGTCCCGCCGCCGAAGGACAAGCGCGACGAGCCGCTGCAGCTCCTCATCGCCAACACCGAGTACGACGACTACGTCGGCCAGGTGGCGATCGGTCGCATCGTGGCCGGGCAGATCAACCACGGGCAGGTGGTCCACGTGCTCGGCGGGAACGGGAAGATCACCGCCGCGAAGGTGATGCGCCTCTACACGTTCGACGGCCTGAAGCGGAAAGAAGTGCAGAACGCCGCGTCCGGCGACATCTGCGCGCTCGCCGGCGTGGAAGCGGTCGACATCGGCGACACCGTCGTCGCGACGCCCGAGACGCCCGCGCTGCCGCGCATCATCGTCGATCCGCCCACGCTGCGCATGACCTTCATGGTCAACAACAGCCCGTTCGCCGGCAAGGAGGGCAAGTACGTCACGTCGCGCCAGATCCGCGAGCGGCTGATGAAGGCCGGCAAGCAGAACGTCGCGCTGCGCATCACCGACGGCGCCACGCCCGATCAGTTCGAGGTCGCCGGCCGCGGCGAGCTCCAGCTCGCGGTGCTCGTCGAGACGATGCGCCGCGAGGGCTACGAGCTGCAGCTCTCGCGCCCCGACGTCGTGACCCGCCCCGCCCCCAGCGGAAACGGCCTCGAAGAGCCGATGGAGCGCGTCACCATCGACATCCCCGAGATGTACATCGGCGCGGTCACCGGCAAGATGAGCGATCGCCGCGGCCACATGATCATGATGGACAACCCGGGAACCGGGCGCGTCCGGCTGGACTACAGCATCCCGTCGCGCGGCCTGATCGGCTTCAGGAACGAGTTCCTCACCGACACCCGCGGCACCGGCGTCCTCAACTCGCTGTTCGAAGGCTGGGCGCCCCACCTCGGACCGATCCCGAAGCGCGCCAACGGCGGCATGGTCTCCGATCGCATCGGCAAGACGACGCCCTACGCGCTCTTCAACCTGCAGCCGCGCGGCCTCATGTTCATCGGTTCGAACACCGAAGTGTACGAGGGCATGCTCATCGGCATGAACAACCGTGAGAACGACCTCGACGTGAACTGCTGCCGCGAGAAGAAGCTCACCAACATCCGCGCGGCCGGCAAGGACGAGAACACGATCCTCAGCCCCCCGAAGGTGATGTCGCTCGAGCAGTCGATCGAGTTCATCGACGAGGACGAGCTGGTCGAGGTCACGCCGAAGTCGATCCGCCTCCGCAAAAAGATCCTCTCCGGGGGCCAGCGTCCCAAGCGGACCCAGCGCGAAGACGAAGAGGATTGAGAATTCGCCTCTTCTGACCACCGAGTCGCTTCATAACTTGACCGACTCGTTGGGCTCCAGCATTGTCCGGCCACTTGGTCTCTCGCGGCGCCACGTCCGATCCCGCGTCTCTGGCCTCCGGGACGCGCTTCGGCACTTATCGCGTCGAGCGATTGATCGGCACCGGCGGCATGGGCTCGGTCTACGAGGCGACCCACGTGGGCCTCAAGAAGCGCGTCGCGCTCAAGATCCTGCACCAGACCTTTCTCAACAACGACGAGGTCATCGCGCGCTTCCTCCGCGAGGGTGAGGCGACCGCCCGCATCAACCATCCCAACGTCGTCGACGTGACCGACCTCGGCGTGAAGGACGGTCTTCCGTATCTGGTTATGGAGCTCCTGGTCGGCGAGAGCCTGGCCGACAAGCTCGGGCGGGAGAAGATGATGCCCGTCGAGCGCGCGGTCGACGTGCTGCTCCCGATCATCTCGGCGGTGGGCATGGCGCACGACGAGGGCGTCGTTCACCGCGATCTCAAGCCGGACAACATCTTCCTCGCGAAGAACCGCCTGGGCCTCATCGAGTCGAAGCTCCTCGACTTCGGCATTTCCAAGATGACGACGCGCAGCGAGCTGACGACCGCGGCCTCGGTGCTCGGGACGCCGCACTACCTGTCGCCGGAGCAAGCCCAGGCGCTGCGCGACATCGACGGGCGATCGGATCAGTACTCGATCGCCGTCATCCTCTACCGCCTCGTCACGGGGATGCTGCCGGTCGGCGGCGACGTCGTGATGGACATCCTGATGGCCGTCGCCCAGGGGCGGGTGCGGCCGCCGCGCGCGGTGAAGTTCGATCTCTCCGACGTGCTCGAGCGCATCATCATGCGCGGCCTGGCGACGTCGCCGAAGGATCGCTTCCCGCACATCCATCTGATGGGCTGCGAGCTCCTCCCGTTCGCGAGCGTCGAGGGGCGCGCGGCGTGGCACGCGCACTTCGAGATGCGCGCGGAGGAGCTGATCGGCGGCGCGGCGACGGTGGTCGGGCCGGTGGTGCCCGCGCCGATGCCGAGCTCGCCCTCAATGCCGGCGGTCCCGGCGCCGGTGCCGATGACGATGCCGATGCCCCCGCTCGCGCCGGGCCCGATCTCGGCGCCGATCGCGGTCCCGGCGGGCATGCGCCCAACGCCTGCGGCCGGCACCCGCATCCCGATCACCGCGCCGATCGGCGCGCAGCCGGCGCTCGGCGCCCATGCGTCGGCCCCCACGAGCACCCCGGTCCCGTCGCGGCCCCCCTCCCCGCCCGGCCTCCGGGAGCCCGTCAAACGCGGCCCGAACGACGACGACGGCTCGTCGCGCGCGTTCAGCTCCGACGCGCTGGTCGGCGAGCCGCTGTACGGCGCGCGGTGGCCGATGGGCGTGCTCGGCGCAGCGCTGCTGGGCGCGCTGCTGGTGATCGGCGGCGGCCTCTGGTGGATCTCGATGCGCGACGCGCCGGTGAACATCCCGGCGGCGTCGGAGCGCCCGGTGGCGACCTATCGCGTGAGCGTCGCGGTCGAGCCCGACGGCGCGGAGATCGCGATCGACGGCAAGCCGCGCGGCCACGGCAAGCTCGACATCGAGCTGCCGGTGGACGGGAACGAGCACGTCTTCGAGGCGAAGATGGAGGGCTACGAGACGGTGACCTTGCCGTTTCGGCAGGGCTCGGTGCTGCCCGATCGCGTGAAGCTCGAGAAGAACTGATTCAGAGCGTGCGCTTCCCAGGTTTCGACGATGGCGCGGACGGCTTCGGCGCTTCGGGCGCGGGCTTCGGCGCTTCGGCTTCCGGCTTCGGCGCGTAGACCGGAGGCTTGGTCTTCTCGTCTTCGGGAGGCTGCTCGTTGTCCGGCGCGGGCTCTTCCTTCACGCGCTTCCGGAACTGCTCGAAGGCCTCGGGGCTGAAGACGTTCTTCCCCTCCTTCATCGCCTCCTCGAACACCCGCTTGAGCTCGTCGCGCGCGAGGTTGGGGTTCTCGAAGTAGGCGATCGTGGCGCGCCCCACGCCCCACGTCAGCGCGAACGTCGCGGGGATCGAGAGCAGGCCTCCGACGCCCGGCAACAGGAGCCGCTTGATGGCGCTGATCGCCGCGGCGCCGACGAAGGCGAGCCCCGCCACCGCGCCGAGCTCGAGCACGATCTTCTTCGCCTCGGTCTGGGTGATCGAGCGCCCGAAGACGTGGCCGATCGTCATCACCATCGCGGAGTGCACCGGCAGGAGGATCGCGAGATCCATGAGCGGCACCGGGACCACCGCGGCGAGGCAGCCGCCGTACGCGCAGACGTCGACGACCTCACGCGCCTTGGCGCGCTGCTCATCGACCGGCGCATTCGCCCAGTCGCGCTTCTTGACCTCGTCGAGGGAGTCGAGCCAGCTCATCGACGATGAGCATTGCGCGGAAAGCCGCGCTTTAGAAGGCGCTAGAACGTGTACTTGACGGGGACGGTGAGGCTCATCGACGGGATGCTGCCACCGCCGCCGAAGACCATCGCGAAGCGCGCGTCGAAGCCGACCGAGAAGTCGTTGAGGAGCGTGAAGTACTCGATGCCGAGACCGCCGCCGACGATGCCGCCGATCGTCGCGCCGCCGGCCGCCGGATCGGCCGCAAAGCGCGACGGATCGGGATCGAGCGCCGCGAGGCCGCCGTCCGCCTTCACGGTCACCGCGAGGCGATCGTTCACGAGGTAGTCGAACGCGAGGCCCGCGCCGACCTGCATGATCCCGAAGTCGTTCGAGCGCTCACCGGTCATCGTGCTGCCGACCTGCACCTCGCTCGCCGAGACCCGGCCCGCGCCGCCCGAGTAGCCCGCGGCGAACTTGAGGCCGACCGCGAACGCGTACTTGGGCGCCTGGATCACGTCGTATCCGAAGAACACGCCGAGGTAGGGCTGCACGTTGGAGATCGTCTTGCCGGGGTACTGCAGGTTGGGATCGTTGGTGTTGCGGCCACCGAACGTGAAGTAGACGCCGAGGTCTGCCTCCGCGTGCAGGCCGCGCTTGATTTGGAACGGCCGATCCGCGTCGGGATCGACAGCCGCAGCCGCGTCCGGGGCCTTCGCCGGCTTCTCTTCCGGCTTGGCCTCCGTCGCATCCGCCGGCTTCGCGTCGGGCGGCGCTTCTTCACCGTCCTGCGCGAACGCCAGGGAAGGCAGAGCGATCAACATCGGAACGACGAGCTTGAAGACGTTTCGCATGGCGAGCGGCGCGGACCCTAGCAGAGAACTTTCGGAACGTCGCGCGCGAATCTCGCGGAAAAACGAGCCCTAGGACACTCGTCCGACCCGGCACCGAGGTCCATTAAATGCCAAAAGCCGGAGCCCCTGATGAGGCGTCCGGCTTCGGCGGGGAACCAGGAGCGGCTAGGTCGACTGGAAGACGAACGGGTACGTGACGACCACGACGCCGCCGCCCTTGGGCTGCGGGAACTTCAAGGTCGTCATGACCTTCACGACGCACTCCTCGACGGTCACGTCGTTCATCGAGGTCTCACGGGTCGAGGCCTCCGCCACCGAGCCGGTCGGCGCGATGGTGAAGTACACGGCGATCTTGCCGGACAGGTTCGGGTTCGAGGTCAGCTGCTTCTCGTAGCAGAACTTGAAGCGGGCCAGGTTCCGGCGGATCACGCGGCCGATCTCTTCCTTGGAGAGGCCGCCCGTGATGATCGTCTTGCCTGGGGTGATGCGAGTCTCGCCCTTGCCGCGACCACCGAGGTCGATGTTGCCGCTGCCGCCCGATCCGCGACCGCCACCGTGCGTGCCGAGGCCGCCGATGCCGAGCGAGTTGCCGCCGCCGCCCGCGCCTGCGCCACGGGTACCGAGGCCGCCTGCGCCGCCCGCGTCACCCATCTCGCTGCCCTGGAGGCCGCCCATCGCGTTGTTGATGCCGGAGCCGAGGCCGCCGGGGCCGAAGACGTTCGACACCGCGCCGCTCTTGCCGAGCATGCTGAGGAGGCCGGAGTTGAGGGCGATCTTCCGATCCTTCTCGCGCTTGTTCGGGTCGACGCGCGGGGCGCCGGCCTTCGAAGCGAGCGCGTCCTTCTGCGGCTTGTCCTTCTTGCCGAACTTGCCTTCCTCGTCCTTCGCCTTGGCGCCCTTGGCGCCCGAGAGGTCGAGCTTCTTGCGCTCCTTCTCCTTCTCCGGGGCCTTGAGGATCATCTGCGCGAACCGGTTCTGGTTCTTGAACAGATCGTCCGTCAGCGTCGACGAGAAGTTCGGGGTCACCAGCGCGGCGACCACGAAGAAGATGTGCAGCAGCGCGACGATCGCGAAGATGCGCGGGAAGAACCAGTCCATCGGGATGCCGCGGCCGAGCTCGGCCTCGCCCCGCACGAACTGCGCGGTGTACGTGATCGTGCCGACCTTGAAGGCGAGCCGCTCGCCGAACACCAGGCGGTGCGAGCTGCCGACCTCGCGGACGACGCTGCCGTCGGCCTTGCGCAGGCCGGCCTTGGCGCCGCTCGGGATCGAGACCGTGGCCTCGGTGCCGGAGTTGGTCGCGATGACGAAGCTGGCCTCGCCGTCGACATACAGATCGGCGTCCTTGCCGGACCCAACGGTGACCGCGCGCGGCTCCTTGATGAGCGCGGCGTCCACCATCATGTCGCCCCACAGCGCCATGACTTGCAGCGCATGGGCCTGGTTGGTCGGCGTGTTGGCGTCGGCCAGCGGCAGCTTCAGGACCGACACATCGAGGTCGCTATCCGGAGTGACGGGGGCGGGAGCCTTGCCGTTCTTCGACAGATTCACTGAGCGGTCGGAGATTACTTCGGTCTTCACGTCAAACTGCCCCTTTGCCGTCTCGTTCTTGTTCAGCGAGACCTTTGCGTCGGTCGTGGTCGAGAGCGTTACGACGAGTACAACACTCCCGACCCGTATCTTATCTTCCGTTCGGAGCTCGACCGGCTCCAAAACCACCTTGTCGTTGACGGTGGTGCCGGCTTCGCTCCCGAGGTCGACGATCGTCGTCGCGCCCTCGGGCGTCCTCTTGAGGACGGCGTGGATGGAGGAAACCGAAGGCTCCTCGATCCGCAGGACCGCGCTGGGCCCGCTGCCGATCAGGATCGTGTCGGCGTCGAACGACCGGTCGCTGACCGAGCCGTTGGACCCCGTGATCCTGAGTTGAATCGTCCTCGCCACCCGATTGCTCCTCAGAGGTTGTCGATGGAGTTGAAGAGCTCGGGCAGGAAGTTGCCGCGGATCTTCAACAGCGAGGTGAAGTTCGTCTTCTTGCGGTTCAGCAAGTACGAGCCTTCCGGCTTGGTGAGCTCGCCCTGGATCGTGACGTCGGAGAAGTCGATGATCGTCTTCTTCTTGTACTCGACCTTGTCCGGCTCACGGCCCGCTTCTTCCTGGGCGAAAGCGGTCCCGCCGACGCCGATCACGGACGCAAGCAGCGCCGCCTTGATGAGGTTCTTCTTCATGCCGTTACTCCTTCGCACTCGCAGGTCCAATTCCCCAATCCGTCATCGGACGGGTCATCGCATGGGAATTTCGACGATCACTTCGGGTCAGCCGCAGCGGGAGGGGGAGCGGCTCCGTCAGCAGGAGGAGGCGCGGCGCCGTCCGCGGGGACATCACCTTCGGCCGGACCGTCCTTGAAGAGCTTCTCGCCCTTGCCCTGCGCGGCCTTCTTCTTCTCTTCCTCGGCCTTCTTCGCTTCTTCGACCGCGGCCGCGCCCATCTTGATCATGACCTTGAGTCCGTTGATGCGGCCGCAGAGGCCCTCGTAGTCGTCGTCCTTGCAGGTCTTGTTCTGGATCTTGAGCAGCGACTCGCCGTACGTGAGGGCCTTCGGCGCGTCTTCCGCGGCCTGCCAGACCACCATCAGCTGATAGATGACCGGCTCGGCGTCGGGCTTGAGCGACTTGGCCTTCTCGAGCTGCGTCGCCGCCTCCTTGAACTTCTGCTGGCCCTGGTACGCGAAGCCCAGCGACGCCGCGACCTCCGGGTCGTCCGGCCACGCCTTGTTGGCGATCTCGAAGCTCTTGGCCGCCAGCTCGTAGTCGCGGTGCGCGAGCGCGAGCGCGCCGATGTTGTAGTTGCCCAACAGGTGGTCCGGCTTGACCTCGACGGCCTTCTTGAACGAGGCCATCGCCTTGCCCTTGTCGCCGAGCGCCAGGAACGTGAGGCCGAGGTTCACGTGGATGTCCGGATCCTCGATGTTCTGCTCCTTGGCCATGCGCTGCGCATTCCCGAGGATGGTCTGGCTAAGGCGATACTTGCCCTGATCATAGGAGATGAGCGCCAGGTTCTTGTACGCGTCGATGTTCTTCTGATCGCGCATCAGGAGCTTCCGGATCGACTCGGTGGCCTGCCGGTAGTCCTTCTTGTCGCGATAGAGCACCGACAGGTTGTTGAGCACGCGCGAGTCGTACTCATCCTTCTTCAGCAGCTTGTTGTAGAGCGTGATCGCCTCGGCCGTCTTGCCCTCGGCGCGCAGCACGCCGCCATAGTTCAGCGACGCGTCGACGTGATCGGGGTGATCGGCCAGGAACGCCTGGTACGCCGACGAGGCCTCGGCGTGCTTGCCGAGCTTCTGCAGCACGACCGCCTTGTTGAACGCCGCGGTGTCGTTCTTCGGATCCGAAGCGAGGACCGAGCTGTACTCCTTCAGCGCGTCCTCGTAGCGCCCCTGCGCGTACGACTGGTTGGCCGCGGCCAGCGGGTCGCTGGGCCTCGCCTCGACCTTCACGACCGGCTTCGGCGGAGGAGGAGGAGGGGGCGGAGGCGCGGTGGCGCAGCCGGCGACGAGCGCGAATCCGACGTGGATCGAGGCGACGAGGAGCGAGTGGATCTTGGTATTCATCATCATCTCCCGATCACTTCGAGGCGCGCGGCTTCTTCGCCGGCGTCTCTTCCTCGTCGCCTTCGTCGGCCTCTTCGTCGGTCGGAGCGTCCTTGCCCGCAGGCGCGGCCTTGTCGGCCGGAGCCCCGTCCACCGGCGCCGCGGCCGGAGCCTTCGGCGCGGCGTTCGCCACGTTCGCGTTGATGAAGAAGTCTGCGCCGCGCGGGTTCGCCTGCTGGAGGTCCGGATACTTGTTCGGGTTCAGCTCTTTGATGTTGTCCTGCGCGAGCAGCGTGTACTTGTTGTAGATGTTCAGCTCGTAGGCCTTGGTGAGCGCGTTCTCGAACGCCTCGAGCGCCTTCTCCTCGGGCCCGAGCGCGAAGTTATCGAGCTCGGCCTTGTAGATCTCGATCTGGTCTTCATCGAGGTTCTTCGGCAGCGGAGCGTTCCTGATCTCGTTGGCGACGCTGCGGTACACCTGGCCCATGCGGGTCAGCGCGGCGATGCCGTACTCACCATTTCCGTAGGCGAGGATCGCGAGATACTTGCCGGGCTTCTTGCACTTGGCCTCGCCCGAGTCGACGCACGCCAGCTCCTCGGCCTTTCCGGTCTTGGCCTCGAGGGTCTTCTTGTTGAGCGTGATCTTCATCTTGCCGTACTCGGCGAACTCGGGCTCGAGCAGCTCGAAGTGCGCGTGCGCCGCGGCCAGCGCAGCGCCGGGCGCCTTCTGGTCCGCCGCCGGCAGCTTGGCGAAGTTGTCCTTCAGCCACTTGTACTCGGTGATCGCCTGGGGGTGCTGCTTGAGCTCCTCCATGGCGAGCGCGATGCGGTAGCGGGACTCGAACACCTTGCCCGGCGCGGCCTTCTTGTAGTTGTCCTTGAACTTACCGAAGCACTCGATCGCTTCCTTGTACTTCTTGTCGGTGTCCTGGATCTCGCAGATGCGCCAGTAGACCGCCGGAGCGTCTTCGCGATCGGCGTAGTCCTTGGTGTACTTCTCGAACGCCGCGATCGCGCCCTTGCTGTCGCCCTGACCCTGATAGTAGACGCCGGCGTTGTAGAGCGCGTCGGCCGCCTTCTTCTGGATCTCGGTCTTCGCCTTCGGATCCTTGATGTCCTTCGGATCTTTATAGGTGTCGTAGTACTTGAGGTAGGTATCCGCCGCGAGCGTGAAGTTCGCGGTGCGCTCCTGGAAGCCGGCGAGCAGATAGTGCGTCGGCTCGATGAGATCGCTCTTCTCGTACTTCTTCAGCAAGAGCTCGGCGGCCTCGATCGCGTTGTCGAGCTCGTCGGCCTTGTTGTAGATGACCAGGGAGTTGTAGACCGCCTTGTCGGAGTACTTCGACTCCGGGAACTCCTTCTGGAAGGAGCGGAAGCGGGTCGCCACCTTGGCCAGCGTCTCCTGCTGCTCGTCGCCCGAGAGCTTGCGAGCCCCTTCATCGGCGATGAGGATCGACTTGAACGAGGCGCCCTCGACCAGGCCCTGGAGCTCGTCCTCGAACTTCTTGTCCGACCCGACGAGCTTCTTGTTGTCACGGAAGCCACGCGCGTACTTCTCGAGCGCCTCCCACTGCTGCTGCACGTTCAGCGAGTCGAGCACCAGGTTCGCCGCCTTGTGCGACAGGTCGCTGCCCGGCCACCGCTCGATGACCTCGGCGTAGCGCTTGGCGGCTTCGACGAAGTGGTTGTGCTGGTAGTAGATGAACGCCGCCTTGAACTTGATCGCGGGCAGGTCGTCGTCCTTCGGATCGGCGATGCCGAAGTAGAAGTCACACGCCGCCGACAGGCTGAGCTCGACGTCCGGGATCTTCTCCTCGGTGTACGTCTTGGTCTTGTCGAGGTCCATGACCTTGATCGTCTTGACGTCCTTGCTGGCCGTCGAGCCGCCCTTGTCCTTCTTGTCGTCGATCTTCTTGTCGGCCTCGAGGTTACCGACCGGGCCTTCGGCCACGATCTTCTCCCAGGCAAGAATCGAGTCGAACGCCGCGAGGCGGGTGAACTTGTCCTTCGCGCCCTCGGGGGCCGGCATGCGGGCGACCACGTCGTAGACGTCCGCGGCGTTCTTCCACTCCTTCAGCGCCCAGAGCACCTCGGCATAGTAGAAGCGCATGCGATACGCGCTCTCGGTCGTGGTGAACACGTCGAGGTACTTCTTGTAGATGTCGCGCGCCAGCTTGTACGTGCCGACGTCTTTCCGCTTCTGCGCGTCCGCGTGGTACTCGGTGACGAGGTCGCGGAGGCTCGACTCGGTCAGGTCGTAGGCGTACTCGAGCGCGCCCTTGTCGCCCTTCTTCTCCTGCTCGCGGTACCAGGGGGTGGCCGGGCGGTAGAGGTCGACCAGGCGCTCGACTTCCTTCCTGACCATCTCGCGGTCGTTGAGCTTGGAGTAGGCGGTGACGATGTTCGACTGGAAGGTCGGCGCCTTGGGGTGCATCGGGTACTTGTTGTTGAGCAGGCGGTAGGTGGTTATCTCGAGATCCCACTTGCCCTGCTCGTGGAACTGCTCGGAGAGGCGAGCGGTGTAGCGGATCGCGAGATCCTCGCCGCCCTTCTCCTTGAAGTACGCAAACGCGGTGTCGGTCTCGTCGACGTAGCTGAAGAAGCGGGCGAGGTCGCCGAGGGCCTCGCTCTTGAGCTGCACGGCCGCCTTGTCCTTCTGCGTCTTCTCGGCCTCGCCGATCACGAATTTCAGCTTCTTGATGCCCTCGGCGTACTCCTGGACGTTGTAGTCACACCACGACAGCTTGTACGTGGCGTAGGTCTGCACGCGTGGGACGCTGCTCGCCGCGGCGCGCTCGTAGGCCTTGCGGGCCTTGGTCACGTCGTTGACGGAGAAGAAGTGCTCGCCGAGCTGAAGGTACGCGTCGGCGGTGAGGCGGGACTTCGGGAACTGCTTGATCAGCGTCCAGTAGTGACCGACCGCCTTCTCCTTGTTGCCGGCCTCGTACTCGTTGTAGCCGAGGTAGAACAGGACCTCGTCGTTGCGCTCGTAGGTCGGGTACTCCTCGAGGACCTTCTCGTAGAGCTTGAGGGCGTTCTGCTTGATGAGCTCGGACTCGCGGGTGAAGTCCTTCTGGACCGGCTCGTTCTTCTTGCCGCCCGAGTCGTTCCACTGCGTGGCGGCCTTCTCGAAGGCCTGCATCTCGATGCCGTAGTTGTACTTGGACTTCTGCCAGTAGAGCTCGGCGAGCCGGAAGATCATCTCGGACTTCCGGGTGGCCGGGGCTTTCGGGATGAGCTTCTTCAGCTCCTCGATCGCCTCGTCGCGCTTCGCGTCGGCCTGCTTGGAGCGATCGAACTCCTTCGAGTCGAGCGGCGTATCCACCTTCATCTGCGCGGCGCCGGTGCGCTTGGTGGGATCGGGCTTGGCGGCCTCTTCCGCAGCGGCAGCGGCGGCGGGATCGGCGGCGGCGTCGTCCCCCGGCTTCGCGGCCTTCTTCTTCTCGTCGGGCTTCTTGGCCGGAGCGGCGGCGGCTTCGGCCTCGCCCTCCTCGGCCTCGCTGCCCTTCTCGCCCTTCTTCTTCTTCTTTTTCTTCTTCTTATCCTTGGCTTGGGCCGAGGCCTCAGTCGGGCTGACGACCGAAGTCACGAATGCGCCGCCAGTGAGAAGGGCGATGCAAAGCGTAAGGCGAGAAGCGGGGGAGAACAGCCAAAGACGATTCAACATTCAGATTCCTCGATGGGAGCCGGAACACCGGCCGGCGCCCTTTCTGTTCCGCACGTCGGGAGGCGGGGCGAGCCGAGGGACTCTGCCCGAAGGTTCCTGCGATTGGGGACCGTCAAGCGACCGATGCGGACGGCGCTCGTATATCGGGGACCCTTCACGTCTGGACGCGTTAGCGCGACAGAACCCGGTCTTACTCGAAGACCTCGGGGATGCACTCATTCTTGATCGAGTGCTCGAAGTAGCCGAGCTCGTCGATCCAGTACTCCCCGAGGAAGGCCCAGTACTGGTACTGGGCGTTCGGCACGTTGGGACGCGGGCCGCGGGCGCGGGGGCCCTTGGTGATGTCCTTGCCCGCCTCGAGCATCTTGCGCTCGGCGTCGGCGGTCTCGAACTTGATGATGCGGGCCTGGTTCAAGAAGTCGTCGAGGAAGACCGACTCGCGCTTGAGCTGATCGCGGACCAGCTTGCCGGTCAGGGCCACGCGCTGCTCGCGCTGATCCTTGAGCAGCTCGCCGATATAGGTCTTGAACGACCCTTCCGGGAACACCTTGTTGGCGACGGCGATCTCGCGATCCACTTCCTTCACCGCCGCGAGGAACTTGTTGAACCGGCGGTTGAACAAGATCTGGGTGCGGATCTCGGTCGGGAACTTGTCGTTGCCCTCCGCGATCAGGTCGACCATCTCGCTGTCGGTCTGGTCGCCCTCGAGGAACGGCTTGAGCTGGTCGCTCATCGGCTCGTAGATCCGGAAGAACTCGTCGAGCGCCTTGCGGGCCCGGTCGAAGTGGCACATCTGGAAGTACGTGGTCGCCTTGAGCGCCCACGACTCCGCGCGGTAGCGGCCGTCGAAGTACGGCGACTGGATGGAGTGCACCATGCCCAGCGCGCGTCCGAACTCGCCGGCCTGGAAGTATGCCCAGCCCGACTCGAACATCGCGTCGTACCAGTCGTCGGAGAAGCGCGGGACCTTCTCGTAGTACTCGATGCTCTTCTTCCAGTCGCCCTGCGAGTAGTACGCGCGGGCCTGACCGAGGATCGAGAGGCGGTAGAGCTTCTTCCGCTGATCGTCGGTCGAACCCGCGAGGCGGGTCTCGAGGTCGGTGAAGTGCTTGAGCGCCTCGCCGTAGTCGTCGGCCTGCGACTCGGCGGCGGTCTTCACCGCCATGATCGCGAGGAGATACTTCGCCTTCGTATAGAGCGGCGACTTCTCCTGCACGGCCTCGAGGAAGCCCTTCGCCTCGGCGTAGTTGCCGCGGCGCTGGGTGATCATACCGATGAGGTAGTTGATCGAGTTCAGCGCCGTCGCGCTGGGGCGGTTCGACTCGTCGAAGTTGTCGTAGCCGCGGTTGATGACCTCGGGGATCAGCGTGTCGTCGCCGATCTTGTTGGCCACGCGGGTCAGACCTTCGGTCGACTTCAAGAAGTACGGGTGCTTGCTGCCGGCGTTGAAGACGTCACCGTAGAAGATGAGCGCCGGCAGGTAGAGGCCCGCTTTGTAAAGCGACTGGGCGATGTAGTACTCGGCCTTGAGGCGCGCATCCGGATCATTGCTGTTCTGGATGACGTCGTAGAACAGGAAGGCGGCTTCACTGTGCTTGTCCTCGTTGTAGGCCTGGATCGCCTTGTCGATCTCCTGGCCGAACGCCGGGAGCTGCGCGGAGAGGATGACGGCCGAGGCCGTCAGAACATTGAGGTGCCGTCGCATCGCGCTCATTCCTCGCCACCGAACAGGTACGTGATGCCGACCTGGATGTAGATGTTGTTACGGATCGCGTCGGTGAAGCGCTGCGTCGCCTCGGTCGAACCGGGGCGGAAGACGCGCGCGGGGAAGAGCCAGTCCTTGAACTCCAGCTTGAGGCCCAGCGAGTTCGAGAAGAAGAAGCGCACGCCGCCGCCGAACGCCGTCATGACCTGGAGCTTGTTCGGCTCGTAGACGACGTTGTTCACGTCCTCGCCGGCCGGGATCTTCGGGCACTTCGCGCCGACGCCGTGCTCGTTCGGATCGAGCGCGAAGTCGGGAGGACACGGGACGCGCGTCTGGCCGAGGCCAGCGCCGAGGTTCACGAAGAAGTTGAAGTTACCGAGCGAGATGCCGGCGACCTCGACCTTTCCGTAGATGGGGCTCCACTCCGCGCCGAGGCCGGCGCCCCAGAGCATCTGGGTGAGCTTGGCGACCTCGGGGGTCAGCTTCAGCGACAGGAGCAGCTCGTTCGTCAGCGAGGACGCGGCCGGGAACATGAAGTTACCGAACGCCTCGACGGCGAAGTTCTCCGAGAGGTGGAACGACACGGCGACCGCGGGGCCGGCCGAGTCGACGAAGCGATCGGTGAACGAGAAGGCGCCCATCGCGGTGACTTCGAGGCGCTTGTCCACCAGGTACGCTTTGCGCTGCACCGAGTAGATCGTCTCTTCGTCGTCGGACACGCGCGGGAACGGCGCCGGCTTGTCCTGGTCGACGTCCGTCGGCGGGCGCACGCCCGAGTCGGTCACGGCGGGCGGCGAGTTGTCGGTCTCCTCGTCAGCGGGCGCCTTTTCCTGGGCGAACGCCGCGAGCGGCATCGCCAGGCACAGCGCGGGGGCGAGCCAGTTCATGGAGCGGAACATGTTCACGGACCTCCGAGGGCGAACTGCAGGCCAACCTGGAAGCAGAGATTGAAGGTGAAGCCACCCGGCTCTTCGGTCGCGGTCGAGAACGTCCGCGCGTCGAAGTCGTTGATGTCGAAGGGCTCGGGATAGAAGAAGTCACGCAGCTCGGTACGCACGCTGATCAGCTTGGTCAGGTACACGTGGAGACCGACGCCGAAGTTGAACGCCGGCCCGATCTTGCCGTTGTGCGTGATTGCCGCGCGCTGGACGTTGTCGTCGAGGGCGACGCCCGACTGCCGGCGCGTACCGACGATGCCGCCGCCCGCGAGGAAGTAGAGGTCGTAGGCCGGGTCGAACTCCGACGCGAACGACATCTTTCCGTAGACGGGCGTGAACACCACATCGGCCTGCACCGCGAACTGCATCTGGTACAGGTCGGAGAGGCGCGGCTCGAGCAGACCGTTGCCGGTGCTCTTGCGGACCTCCTTCATGATCGCGGCTTCGCTGCCGAAGAAGAAGCCGCCGCCGAGCTCGAGTCCGAGCAGGTCGCTGAAGTTGTATTGATAGGCGGCGTAGATCGCCACCGCATCCACATACTTCGTCGCCATCGCCGTGGAGAACTGGAGCGACAGCTGATGCCGTCCCCCCATTCCGAAGCGCTTGTCGATGAGGACCGGCAAAAGCGCGGGATCTTCGCCGCCCTGGAGAGCGAGCGCAGGGGCTGCCGTCCAGAGCGCGATCCCGAGCGCGCCGAGCGTCGTCGCGCGGGTGAGTGTCGCGTATCGCTGCTTGATCATGAGGATTTTGAGGTGCTGGTGCACCCGGGCGAGGTGGCTATCACCCCCCGAGCAGGGTGGCAACTCGAGGAATGGGGAGGTACGACGATCGTCTATTCGAGATAGGTCAGGCTGAAGAGCTGGGTGGAGATGTTCCCCGCGCCCATGGCCCGGAACCGCCCGGTGAACTGCCGGCCCTCGATGACGATGGGGATGTTGGAGTCGCCCCGCTCCTCGCTGATCGCCAGGATCCGCTCGCCCTCGAGCGGGACCATGCACCACCACTGCGCGAACGAGCCGCCGGGGAGGGCTTGCACCAGCGAGCGCTGGAGACCCTGGATTCGCAGCACGTAGCCGTCGCCGGACACGTAGGTCACGCCGCTGCGGAGACCCAGGACCGCGCGCGGGGTGTTGGGCAGGTTGTCCGCGAAGACGCCCAGGAGGTCGCCGGTCCGGGCATCGATCCGCTGGACCGATCCGCCCGCGTCGAAGCGGGTGAGGAGCAGCTCGCCGTTGGCGTGGAGACCGATGCCGTCCCAGACGGTGGCAGGATCGGGGGCCGGGAGCGTCCGATCGTACGTGCCGTCGGCGTTCCAGAGGACGAGGCGCGACTTCGGCGAGCGGTTGAACTGGTGGTCGAGCGCGACGACCTTGCCGTCGGGGAGCTCGACCATCGAGTGGGTGTACGAGCCACTGTTGTCGAGATACGCCGTGCCGCCCGCGTCGGCGAGCGCGAACGTGCTGAGCTGCTGATCGTTGCCGGTGAGCTCGAAGCGCATCACGCGCTGCGGGGTCGAGCCGACGTCCATCACCAGCAGCGTGCCGTTCTTCGACATCAGCACGGCGGCGGGATCGCGCGCCAGCTGGGTGATGAGCTCGCCGCGAGTCAGGGTCGGCATCGAGGGGCGCGGCAGGCGGCCATCCGAGGCGACCGCGTAGACGCGCGCGAAGTCGCTGTACTCGCCGCTGAACACCAGGTTGCCGCGGATCTTCACGTCGGCCTCGGCGAAGACCTCCGGATCGTTGCCGCTCGGGCCCTTGGCGTAGACGCGCACGTGGAAGGTGGTGGCGATGAACCACGCGGGCACGTCGGTGAGGCGGAAGGTGACCACGCCGGTCGAGGGATCGACGATCAGGCTGATCGCGACCTCGGAGAGCACCAGCGGCGGGCGGCCCATCGCGCGCGTCGATCGAAGCTCAGCCGGGCGCACCGAGAACACCAGCGGGACGCCCGTGGTGTTGTCGATCGTCGGCGTGAGGGTGACGCCCTCGCGCACGTTCGCGAGCGTCGAGGACGCGGCGAGGCCGGTCAGGCAGTACGGCGCGCAGGCGGCGGCGTCGAGGGCGGTGACGGTGGCGTCGTCGCGCGCGCTCGCATCGGGCTGCGTCGCGGTCGCATCGAGCGACGTCGCGGTCGCGTCGGTGTTGGGTGCGGCGTCGTTCGCCGGGAGCGTGGAGGCGTCGTGATCGTTGCACGGGGGGGTCACGACCTCCTGACCGCAGGCGGACAGCAGGACGAGGAGCAGCGGGGCGAGGCGCATGGCCCTCTATACGCCACGAACCACGGCTTGATCCTCCTCTCACCGCGATGCAGGCTCCGGACCCCATGCGCGATCCCCGCTCCGGCCGACGAGACGATCGCCGATCCCAGGCCCCTGCCCGCCCGTCGCGCGATCCCGGGGCCCGCCCGTCGCGCGATCCCGGGGCGCGCCCTTCGCGCGATCCGGGCCCGGCCGCCCGGCCTTCGCGCGAGAGCGAGCCGCCGGCGCACCCGCCGCGGCGCCGCGGCCCGCCCCCGATGTTCCGCCCGCGCCACCTCGATCTCGGCCGGCCGGTCGATGAGCCGCTCGACGCCGACGAGGCCCGCGAGCTGCGCGGCCACCTCTCGTTCCTGAAAAAGTGGAAAGCCTCGCTGCGGCTGTCCTTGAACGCGCAGGAAGATCGCGCGGTCAACGGCGAGCACCCGATCACCGAGCGCGGGCCGGCCAAGCACCTCCTGGCGAAGGTCGATCGCGCGGCGATCGAAAAGGCGCTGGCCCGCGATCCGCTCAGCGTGAACCCGGCGGAGCGCGCGCGCTTCCTCGCCGGCGTGGTGCGCATCGATCCCGATCCCGAGCTCCTGCTCCGATATCTCGACGCGCTGGCGGCCGGAGGCGAGCGCCGAGAGGCCGCGGCGGCGCTGCCCGAGACAGTCGCGCGGCTCGACTTTCGGGCGATGGGCCCGCGCGGCGTGGCGCAGATCCTGGACGTGCTGCGGCGCCTGTTCGAAGGCGCGGATCGGGTGCAGGCGCTGTTCGGCCTGATCACCAACGACAGCTTCCGCGGGAGCCTCGGAGACGCGCTGCCGTCGATCGACAAGGAGCTCGCCTCCGCGTTCGGCCCGCTGGTCGCCGCACACCGCGCGGTGTTCGAGGGGAGCCGCGGCGACGAGGACGCCGACGACAAGGCGGTCGCCGAGGGCATCGAGAAGATCCTCGCGGCACCGGAGGCGGTCTTACGCAGCTACGCCGAGCCGGTGCGCGCGCGCCTGGCGGCGCTGGCGATCGAGCTCGGCAGCGAGTCGAAGGAGGCGATCAAGCGGCTGATGCACGGGCTGCCGCTGAAGGATCCGGCCTACGTCGAGCTGCGCCGCCTGCGGGTCGAGCAGCTGCTGCGCGAGGGCGCGGTCGACGACGCGCGCGGGCTGGTCAACCAGGTCGCGGGCGAAGCGCCGTGGGCGGCGACGCTCAAGGGCGCGCTCAACGGCAAAGTGGTTGGACGGGTGGTGGTCGGCGGGCCGATCACGGCAGGATCGCGCGTGATGAAGGCGCTCTGGCTCGACAAGCCGGGGCTGGTCTACGCGCGCACCGCGCAGCCGGCCGACGCGGGGACGCTGGCGTTCGAGGCGAAGGTGCAGGCCGAGTGCACGCTGCCGATGATCGCGCCGATCATCGCGCACGGGATGGCCTCCGACGGCATGGCGTTCGTGGCGATCGCGCCGATCGGTCCGGCGTTCACAGGACCGGCCGATCGCTGGCCGCTCGAGGGGCGTCTGCACGCCGCGCTCGAGGGCGTCCGGCTCGCGTCGTCGCTCGCGGAGCGCGGGCTGGTGCTGCCGGACCTCCAGTTCTCGCGCTTTTTATCCAGCGGCGGGCGCTTCACGCTGGCCGACTTCTCAGGCGTCTCTCGCGAAGAGCCAGGCCGCGCGACGGTGACGATGGCGCCCCACGCGACGGCGTTCGCGGCGGCGATGCTGGCCGGGGCGGAGGTGCCGCGCGCGCTCGGGCGCAGGCTGCGGACGCCGGCGCCGATGGTGTTGCTGATGCGCGCGCTGTCGGACGCTCTCGTCGACGTTTGATCGCGCCTCGAAACCTGGACCGCGTTTTTCGACGGCTGTTACGGGTCGAAGTCGGCAAGGTTCCCGGACAGCCGCACGTGCGTGGCGGTGAACGAATCGCGCGTCGGGTTGAGGAGCGAGCGGATCCCCACCCGCGATCCGCGCAAAGTGCCGTTTTCGAGCGTCACCACCGTCGGACCCGGTGCCGTGATGCCGGCGATCATCTCGAGCGCGGTCTGGATCGCGCCCTCGATGCTGAAGTCGCGCAGCTCGGCGGAGGATGTCTCGTTCACCTGAATGCCCACGCCCTGCCCCGCGCTGCTCGCCGATACGCCGATGATGTGGAGATCGGTGGCCTCCACCTGAGTCTCGGCGTCTATCGCAACGCCGATGTCCGAGCAGTCCTCGAGCGTGACGCCGTCGAGCATGAGCGCGCTCCCCTTCGTGGCCTGGATGCCCGGCCCGCGGGTGGAGACGATCTCGGCATCGTCGAGGCGGACGCGGGTGTTCTTGCGGAGGCTCACGCCGAAGCCGGCGGTCCCCGTGATGCGCACGCGCTCGGCGGCGACCGCGGTGCCGTCGTAGGCGAAGATGCCCGAGCTGATCTCCCGTTCGAAGTCGAAGACCGCGCTGCTCGCGCCGTCGATGGCCGCGTCGGTGATGGTCGCGCTCGAGGCGTACAGCAGGATACCGCCCGTCTCGAAGCCGGATAGGCGCGCGCGGTCGAGCGTCAGGCGCGTGTGGCGGTCGGAGTAGACCGCGGCGCCGTCGACCTTCCGCCGCCGACGGTGCGCGCGATCGACCACCAGATCAGTCAGCACCGCAGATCCGGCGTTCATCGCCACGCCGATCTCGGTGTCCTCGACCCGCGCGCGGGTGGCGCGCAGGAAGGCCTGATCGACGTGGACGCCGAGCGCGTCGCGGTCCGGATGGTCGAGCGTGACGCCGTCGATGGCGAGATCGGTGATCGTCGCGGTCCCGGCGAGCGTGACCTCGACGCCCTGCTCGATCACCGACGTCACGCGCACCCGTGCGGCCGTGAGCGCGCCGCCCGCGACCCGGATGCCGCGGCCGAGGCCATCGCGCACGTCCAGGTCGGTGAGCTCGGCGGCGCTCGCGATCTCGAAGCCTCGCGTGGCGAAGCGGGCGACGCTCGCGCGCGTCACCGAGAGGCGGCCCTGATCGGCAAGCAGAGCGTAGCCGCGCAGCTGCGCGCGATCCTTCGCCACGTCCACCACCGTGACATCGGTGAGCGTGGTGCTGCCAGTGCTGTGCTGCCAGACGCCGAGATCGAGCACGTCGTGGATCCAGGCCCGCCTCATCGTCAGCCGCGCCGCGTCGAACACCGCCATCGCGCCGCCGCCGCCGGGGGCGTTGCCGTAGCCGCGCGCACCGCCCGCGACGAAGTCGTCGAACGCGGCGTTCGCGGCGCCGATCAGCGCCACCGCTGCGCCGTCGTACGTGTCGATCACCACCCGCCTCGCGGTGACCGTCGAGCTGCCCGCGCCCACGATCATCGCCTCGATGTCCTGAGCGCCGCTGTCGTGGAGCCACAGATCCTCGACGTCGGCGCGGGCATCGACCAGGAACAGCGCGATATTGCTCGGCCGATCGATCGCGATGCGCGCGCCCGCCAACGTCGATCCCTCGACGGTGATGCCGTCGAGCGATCCGCCGCGCCTGGCATCGAGGAGCACCGCGGTGTCGGCGATCTCGAGCCGCGAGCCCTCGCGCGCGCCGATCTGCGCCCCGAACAACGCCGCGCCGTGCAGCACCAGCGTCGCGTTCGCGCGCGCCTGGATCGCACCGCGGATGGCGGTCGTGATCACCACCCGGGCGGCCTCGAGCCGCGCCCCGGTCGCGATCAGCGCATCGTCGCCGGCGTTCTCGATGACCAGCCCGTCGACCTGCGCGTCGCCGCCGCCGAGCACCCGCAGCGCCGCGCCGATCGCGGCGGTCGAGGCGATCTGTCGCGCGACGAGCGTGCCGGACACGTCGATCCCGCGCCCATCGAGCGCCACGCCCTCCAGCTGGAGTTCGGCGCCCGCGCGCACGGTGACGGCACCGGCGATCCGCAGGTCCTCGATCCGCCCGCGCGCCGCGCTGATCGAGGCGATCTCGGTGTCACGCGCGCACGCGCCGAAGAGCGCCTGATCCGGCCCGAGCGCGACCTCCCCGGGGTGGGTGCCGCGCGACAGCGCGATCACGACGGACGCCGGCGCGAGGAGCAGCGCATCGGCGATGGTCGTGAACGCCGCGGTCCCATCGGGAGCCAACCCGCCGCCCGGCGCGACCCAGCGCACCGGTCGGCCGGCGGGCAGCGCCTCCGGCCAGCCGCTCACCGGGCAGGGCCGACCGATCGGCGCACAGATCGAAGCGCCGTACCACTGCACCTCACTGGCCGGGCAGGCGACGCGCGCGGGCACGGCGGGCGGCGCGCAGGTCGGCGGCGTGCTCGCCACGCGGGTCCAGCCGGGCGCGCAGGCGATGACCGGCGGCATCGTCGCCGCAGGCGGCGCGGGATTCGCTGGCGCCGCGATCACGACCGCCGGCCGGCGCGGGAGCGGGACGCAGTCGTCGCTGCACACGATGTCAGCGCCGTTCAGCTCGACGCAGCGGCCCGCCATCGCGCAGCTCGCGCTGTCCTCGGCGGGGATCGCGAGGCGCGTGACGTGCTCGCTCGCGGGCGAGAGGTCCTCGACCGGGCCGACCTCGCCCCCTGCGATGGAGCGCAAAAGAGCGCTCAAAAAAGGGGTCGGGAGCGGGCGAGTGCGCGGCGCCGACAGGTCGATCGAGCCCGCCGCGAGGCCGAGCCGGGCGAGCGGCTCGGCGTAGAAGATCGCCGTGACGCTGAAGTCGCGTTCATCGCTCGGGCTGAGGATCAGCGGGTCGGTGGCGGCGTACGCGTCGAGGTGGGTGCCGCTCGTGCGCTCGACGGCGATGAGGACGCTCGACCAGCCGCTGGGCGGCGCGAACGCGAGGATCGGCTGCTCCGTGCACGCGCTGAGCGCGCAGATCGCAGCGAGCCACTTCACGAACGAGCAAGATGACACGAAAGCGGAGGACCGTCAGGGAACTCCGGAGGCGACGCGATGGCCCGGCAGGCCGTCCACGCGCAGGATCTGCCAGCCGTCGGCGCTCTCGCGGGCCAGCGCGATCAAGGTCCATCCGGCCGCCGCGTGGCCGCGGGTCTTCTTCACCAGCATCTTCACCTGTTGCCCGGCCGAGATGGGCGCGATCTGGGCCTGGGCTTCGACGACCCGCGTCTCGCCGCTCTCGAGCTCCACCTCGAGGGCGATCGCCTCGGTCGCGCGGTTCCACCGGGCGGCGATGATGGTGCCGTGGGCCATCTCGAGGTTGGCCGGCTCGGTGCCGAAGCGGCGGATCAAGCTGCGAACGAGGGGGCCGAGATCACTCGATTCACCGCGATCCTCGATCAGGACCGCCGCGGCCGAGGCGGCGTCGTCGTCGCGCCCGGCGAGGATGCGGACCAGGCGCAGCGCGGCGCCGCGGGCGTAGAGGGCGTCGGCCACGCCACTTCGGCTGGCGAGGCGAGCGGCCATGAAGAGCTGGCAGGCGACCGTGAGGTTGCCCGACTCCTCGGCGCGCAGGCCGGCGTTGAAGAGCCGGCGCGGCGACTGCTCGTCGGATCGGGTCGAGGCCGCGACCACGAACTTGGGCCCGTCGGCGTGGGCCGGCGTGGCGAACCAGAAGACCAGAAGAGCGGCGAGGGCCGGGAGCACCGGATCCTCCTCTTCCAATAAAGGTGCCGAACCACAGGGACCTGCCCGACGCGGTGCGCCAGACCGGTCGACCGGAGCCCCAGATCCGGGTCTGTCACCGAGGGCACAGGGTGAGCGCGGTCTCAGCCATCATTTCGGCACCTTGCGTGCTTCTTCCCCGACCGGAAATTTTTCTCCGGGTGACCTGACCACCGAAGTCGAGGCAGCATGTCGACCGTGGCCGGGGACAGCGAGGGTCAGCCGCCTGAGGACGATCCTCTCGGCCCGACATATACGCCGTCGTACCCGATCGTCCCGAGGGGCAGCGGGTCGGGCGGCAGAGTCGATCCGTCGTCACCACAGCTGCACCGCGGGCGCACGCTCTCCGAGCGCTGGGAGGTCGGCGATCGCATCGGGATGGGCGGCATGGCGTCCGTGCATCGCGGCGTGGATCTGCGTCTCGGGCGCGCGGTCGCGATCAAGATCCTCCACCCGCACGTCTCCGACAGCCCCGAGGCCCGCACCCGCCTGGCCCGCGAGGCGCGCGCGATCGCGCAGCTCAAGCACGAGAACGTCATCGAGGTGTACGACTACTCGATCGACGATCCGGGCTGCGTCTGGCTGGTCACCGAGCTGATCTCCGGCTCGACGCTCCGCGCAGTCGTCGACGCGCACAAGAAGACGCTCCCCGAGATCGCCGCGCTGGTCGTGGGTGAGGTGGTCCGCGCGCTGCGCGCCGCGCACGAGGTCGGCGTCGTCCACCGCGACGTGAAGCCGGACAACGTGCTGGTCGGGAAGGAGGGGCGGCCCAAGCTCTCCGACTTCGGCATCGCGCAGATCGTCGACGAGCAGCGGATGACGATGACCGGCAACCTGGTCGGCTCGCCCACGTACATGTCCCCAGAGCAGGCCGAGGGGCGGCGCATGGATCACCGCACCGATCTCTTCAGCGCCGGAATCATGCTCTATCGCATGGTCACCGGCGTGCTTCCGTTCCACGGCAACAACGCGATCGAGACGCTGCGCAAGGTCGCGTCCGCGGTGTACGTCGACGCGGTCGAGATCGAGCCCAGCATCCCCGGCTCGGTGGCCGCGGTGATCCGTCGGGCGCTGTCCCCGAACATCGAGGATCGCTACCAGAGCGCGGCGGAGATGCTGGCCGATCTCCAGGCGATCGCGCGCGACGCCGGTCTCGGCGCGCCGATCGACGAGCTGAAAACGTTCTTCGAGGATCCCGATCGCTACGAGGCGGAGGTCGCGCCGAAGATCGCGCGATCGCTGTTCGCGCGCGGAAACGCGCGGCTCGCACGCGGGGAAGAGGCCGAGGCGCTCGACGACTTCACGCGGGCGCGCGCGCTCGGGATCAGCGACGACACGTCCGTCGATCTGGTGAAGGTGCTCTCGGCGCGGCGGATCGAGTCGAGCAGATCGAAGCGCAACCTGTGGATCGCGGGCGTGGGCGGCGCGCTCGGGCTGGTGGTCGCGTTCGGCGCCGTGATGGCGACGGGCGGCGGACCGGAGCAGTCGCGCGAGATCGCAGTCCGCGAGACGCCGACGCCGGTCCCCACCCCGATCGCATCTCCGGCCGCATCACCGATCGCCCAGCCGAGCGCCACGCCGGTCCCCGTGTCCGCTGCGCCCACGCTCGTCGCCGCGCCGATCGCGACGCCCTCGCCCTCCCCTTCGCGGTCCGCCACGCCCTCCCGACGGCCGCGCCCCGAGCCCACGCCGACCCCGATCGCCTCGGCGACCCCGACCCCGACCCCGACCCCGACCGCGGCCGCCGTGATCCCGGACCGCGGCGAGCTCCACATCGGCACCAAGTACTGGGCGGACATCTACGTGAACGAAGTGAAGCTCGGGCAAGCGCCGGGGCAGAACAAGTTCCGCTTGCCCGCCGGGACCCATCATCTTCGCGCGCTGAACACGGAGTGCCCGCCCGCGGTGGAGCAGGACGTGGTCATCGTATCGGGTGAGACGACCAAGGTTCGGTTGACGATCCCATGCCCGTAGGTCACGCCTCTGACGCCGTGCGCGCCTCCCTCTTTGCCCTCGCGGTGCTCGCCCTCGCCTCTCCCGCGCAGGCCGACGACGACACCGCCAAGGCCCTCGAGGGCGCGATCGAGGACTTCGAGTTCGGCGAGCACGCCGCCGCCGAGAAGAAGCTCTTCGCGCTGCTCAACCCGATCAAGCTGACCAGCGCCGAGGACGTCATCCTCGCGCGCCAGTACCTCGGGGCCTGCTACTTTTTGCTCGATCAGCGCCCCAAGTCGGAGTCCGAGTTCGCGAAGATCCTGGTGCTCGACGCCGATCACAAGCTCGATCCGGAGGTCTTCTCGCCCGCGCTGGTGCAGTTCTTCGAGGACGTCCGCTCGCGCACTGGCGTCGGTCTCAAGAAGCAGCCGCCGCCTCCGCCAGACGTGAAGGATCCGCTGACGACCGTGCCGGTGCGCGATCCGGTGGTGGCCGCGCCCGCGACGCCTTCGTCCGGCAAGCCGCCCTTCGCGCTCGCGTTCGTGCCGTTCGGCATCGGACAGTTCAGCAACCACCACCCGGTCCGCGGAACGCTGTTCGCGGTCGGCGAGGTCGGCCTCTTCACCGCGGCGATCATCAGCTACACGAGCTTCCAGGCCCTCGGGCACACCGACGCGCGCGGCGCCTTCCAGGTGGATGACGCCGCGGATCAGGGCACCGCCTCCACGCTGCAGTCGGTGTTCCTCGGGACGCTCTGGGCGGGCGTCGGCCTGGCGGCGATCGGCATCGCCGAAGCCGTGATCTCGTACCCAGGCGACAACGAGTGATGCCGGCCTCCGGACGGTGGCATTGATGGCGGCGCTGATCGCCAAGCTCGACTCCGGCGAGCGCCGCTTCGAGCTGGTCAAGAGCGTCACCTCGATCGGCCGCGACGCGCAGAACGACGTGCGCCTCGAGGGCGGCAAGATCGAGCCCCGCCACGCGCACGTCCTTAGAGATCGCAACGACTTCCGCCTGTTCGCCGCGGCCGGCGCGCGCGTGATGATCAACGGCAAGCGGCGCGATGAGCACGTCCTCGCGGATGGCGACGTGATCGACGTCGGCGGCTTCTCGCTGGTGTTCTCAGGCGCCGCGACCGCCGCCAAGTCGCCGGTGCCCTCGACCGCGCCGGTACCCTCGACGTTCGGCCCGCCGAAGCTCTCGCCGCCGCCGCTGTCCCCGAGCTCGGCCTCGACCTCGACCGGCTCCGGGCCGCGCCTTCCGAGCATCCCGCCGCCCGCAGTGACGCCGCCGTCGGGCCGCCCCTCGCCGGCCGCGTCCGCGATCCAGCTCGACGCGTTCAAGAAGCTCCACACCTTCACCGCGAAGCTCTCGGCCAGCCCGACGTTCGACGTGCTGAAGACGACGCTGGTCGATCTGGTGATCGAGCTCGCCGACGCCGACAACGGCTTCCTGATCGTGCTCGGCGACAACGGCTCGACCGCGATCGATGTCGCGCGTGATCGAAAAGGCCACGATTTGCCGCGCGAAGGGGCCCGCGTCTCGGACTCCATCGTCAGCGAGGTGATCCAGAAGCGCCGCCCGGTGCTGATCAGCAACGCGCTCGAGGACACGCTGTTCGGCGACTCGCGCTCGGTGATCAACTTCCGCATCCGCTCGGTCATCTCGGTGCCGATCATCCGCGGCGACGACGTCCTGGGCGTGCTCTACCTCGGGAGCGATCGCCTCGGCGGCGCGTTCGGCCAGGACTACTTCGACGTCCTGATGGTGTTCGCCGCGCACGCCGCGCTGCTGATCGAGAACGCGATGCTGATCGCGTCGCTGCGCGCGGAGAACCAGGCGCTGGCCAACGAGCTTGGCGATCGCACCTTCGGCGAGATCGTCGGCGCTTCGGCGTCGATGAACGAGGTCTTCCGCGCCGTGTCGCGGCTCGCGCCGGCCGACATCTCGGTCTTGATCCTCGGCGAGACGGGCACCGGCAAGGAGCTCATCGCGCACGAGATCCACCGCCGCTCGCCGCGCGACAAGGGCCCGTTCGTCGCGATCAACGTCTCGGCGATCCCCGAGAACCTGCTCGAGAGCGAGCTGTTCGGACACGTGCGCGGCGCGTTCACCGGCGCCGTCACCGATCGCAAGGGCAAGTTCATGGCGGCCCACGGCGGCACGCTGTTCCTCGACGAGATCGGCGACATGCCGCTCGGCCTCCAGGCCAAGATCCTGCGCGTCTTGCAGGACCGCGTGCTGGAGCGGGTCGGATCGAACCAGGCGCAGCCGATCGACGTGCGGGTGGTTTCGGCGACCCACCGCGACCTCGATCAGATGCAGATCCACGGGCAGTTCCGCTCCGATCTGTTCTTCCGGTTGAACGAGGCGCAGATCAACTTGCCGCCGCTGCGCGATCGCGGCGAGGACATCGCGCTGCTCGCGACGTTCTTCCTCGAGCGCTACAACGAGAAGCTCGGCCGCCGCGTGCGCCGCTTCTCCGCCGACGCGGTCGCCGGCATGAAGCGCTTCGGCTGGCCGGGCAACGTCCGCGAGCTCGAGGCCAAGATCAAGAAGGCCGTCCTGATGTGCGAGGGCGCCGAGATCGAGCTGACCGACCTCGGCATCAGCGAGGCGCAGATGGAGGAGACCATCCCGCTCAAGGACGCCAAGGAGCTGTACGCGCGGCGCTACATCATCGAGGTGCTGGAGCGAAACGGCGGCAATCGCAGCAAGACGGCGCGCGAGCTGGGTATCGATCCGCGCACGGTGTTCAAGTACCTCGAAGGGAAGTAGGGCCCCGCTGTGACCGACGGCGACGATCCGGACACCGAGCTCGATCTCAAGCTCCCGGACATGACGGTCATGCCGTCGGCGCCGCGGCACACGCCGCTCGAATTGGCGGATGAGGAGCCGGCGCTCGAGCTGGCGCGTCCGGTCGGAAGAGCGCGCATCGACGGCGGCACCCGGGAGATCGTGCCCGATGCGCCAGACGGGCCGGACCCCGAGCTCGGTCGCGACATCACTCGCAAGCGACAAAGTCAGCCCTTCCACATCCCGCGGTCGCTGGTAAAGCTGCTGCTGCTCTCGCTCCTGGTCGCGGCGGGCTTCGCCATCGCGTTCCTGCGTCCGGAGTGGCTCGACGAGGCGAAGACGCGCCTGAGCGAGGGCGTCGAGGCGGTGCGGCCGCTGATGCCCGAGGCGCTGAAGCTCCCGCAGCCCGACGACATGGTGACGATCGCGGCGGCCGACTTCGCGCGCGGATGCCTGGGCGACGACACGGCGTGCGGCGAAGACGAGCGGCCGCCCGAGCTGATGACGATGCCCGAGCTCGCGATCGACAAGACCGAAGTCACTGCCGCGGCATACGCCAAGTGCGTCGCCGCGAAGAAGTGCACCACGCCCGGGAAACGCGATCCGCTCTGCGCCGCGCGACGCACGGATGTCGCCGACCTGCCGATCAACTGCGTGGACGCCGATCAGGCCGCAGCCTATTGCGCGTCGCGCGGAAAGCGCCTCCCCACGGCCGCGGAATGGGAGTTCGCCGCGCGCGGCGGCAAGGCCACCCTCTATGCGTGGGGGAGCGACGCGCCGACCTGCGCCCGCGCCAACCACGACGGCTGCGGCGGCAAGCCTGTCGCGGTCGGCGGTCACGAGAGCCCGCTCGGCCTCTCCGATCTCGCCGGGAACGTGTGGGAGTGGACCACCGACGGCAAGCCGGTGCGGCGCGAGATCCGCGGCGGCTCGTACCTCGACGTCGCGCGCACCTTGCGCACGAGCAACCGCGGCTGGGCCGACGAGCGCACGCAGATCCCAGAGCTCGGCTTCCGCTGCGTGAGGTGACGCGAGCGATTTGCCGTCGACGGCCCGGACGCGATGGAAGAGAGATCGGCTAGTCGCTGTGGGCCGCGGTGATCTAGGATTGCCGCATCGCACTCCACCTCTTCGACGTCTTCGGTATCCCGGTCCACGTCACGGCCTGGTACTTCTTGATGCTGGTGTACTTCGGCATGGGCGGCGATCCCATGACCGGACTGCTCTGGGGCGTCTGCGTCAGCGTCAGCATCCTGGTGCACGAGCTCGGGCACGCGCTGGTCGCGAAGCACTACCGGCTCGCGCCCTCGATCATGCTCCACGGCTGGGGCGGCCTCTGCGCGCACCAGCAGGCCGAGCGCGACCGCCACGACTTCCTGATCATCGCCGCGGGCCCCGGCGCCGGCCTGATCCTCGGCGCGATCGTCTTCGCCGCGTCCATCCCTCTCGCGCCGTGGCTCGCCGACAAGCCGCTCGCGACGATGGTCGTCTGGAACATGCTCTACATCAACCTCTTCTGGAGCCTGGTGAACCTGCTCCCGCTGTGGCCGCTCGATGGCGGGCAGATCTTCCGCATCATCCTCATCCAGTTCCTCCCACCGGCGCGCGCCGAGCGGATCACGCACGTCGTCGGCACGGTGGTGGGCATCGCTGGCATGGCGCTCGGCGGCCTGTTCCTCGGCCCGTTCGTCGTCGTGCTCGCGGCCCTCAACACGTGGGAGAACGTGAAGCGCATCAACGAGACCAGCGCGTCCGGCCCGATCCGCTCACGATCGAAGGCGTCGAAGGGCCTCGTCCAGGACGCCCGCGCGGCGCAGCAGAAGGGCGATCACGCCGAGGCCGTGCGCCTCTGCCACCGCGCCCGCGCCGAGCACATCGACAGCGTGACCCTCGCCGACGTCTGGGACATCCTCGCGATCTCCACCACGGCGATGGGCGACCACGAGGAGGCCTGGAGCTACCTCCACCGCGCGCGCGCCACTCCGGCGACGCTGGAAGCGAAGGCCCGCTGCGCCATCGCGCTCGGCAAGCGCTACGAGGCCCAGCAGATCTTGGAGTCCGACAACAAGCTGCCCCCCGCGCTGAAGCTCGAGCTCGAGACCTTCACTCGATCCAGCTGAGGCGGAGCTGCGGGAAGCGCGTCTGCGCGACGAGCAAGACGCCGCGCAGCTCGGAGAACGGGACGCTCGCGACCGAGCCAACGTAGAGAATGCTGCCCTTCGGGAGCGCTGCGATCAGCGCGTCGAGCCGCTTCGCGAGGGCGTCGAGATCGTTGCGGGCGATCGGCAAGGCGAGCTGCCCGAGCGGCGAGCTCCGCTTCGGCATCTCGCCCCCGAGCAGCAGGCGGAAGCGGATCTCGTTGTCGGTGAGATCGACGTTCACGACGTTGATCGACGCCGCGCCGAGCCCGGCCGCCAGCTTGATGGGCGCATCGGCGGCGGCCGAGACCACGCGCGCGCCGACGGTGCTGTGCTGCACGATGGTGTTGAGGGCCGGAAAGGCCGCCTTGTAGAGCACCGAGGGCGCGATCGTCACCACCACCTCGGGACACTTCGAGGAGAGCGCGACGTCGAGCGCCTCGAGGATCTCGCTCTTGCGCGGCTGCGGCAGCGGGATGGTCGCCCCGCCCTCCACCTGGATCTGCGTGTCGCTCACCGTGACCGGGCCGCACGTCTTCTTCGGTGCGGCCGTCGCGGGGAGCGCGATGAGAAGGATGGTCAGAGGTCCAAGGGCGTACATACGCACAGCGAAGTCTGGCACACCGTCAACGTTTCGCAACCGCCGCAGTCGGACTTGCAGGTGCATGCGCACAGCGTCGGGTCGGCCTGGTGCTGCGCATCGCAGCCGAGCGACTGAACATCGCAAACGCAATCGCACGCTTGCGCGTCCCAGCGCGTTCCCGGGCTGCAGCTGAGCCGCTCCTCGCACATGCAGGCGCAGGCCATCGGATCACACACCGCCTGTCCCGGACACGTCCCGCAGCTCGTGCACGGCGCGGGATCCGAAGCCGGGCTGGCCTCGATCCAGGACCGATACGACACCGCGATACGCGAGCGCATGTCTGGCTTGGGCCGGCAGTCGCCGTAGAAGATCAGCGTGCGGTGCTCGGCGTCGTAATCGAAGCCGTTGACCCGACTGCGCGGCACGTCGTCGACGGCACACGCGCCGCGCGTCGCGCCGGGCTCCATGCCGACCTTGAGCGTCGAGGCGATCGCGTTCTTCGAGAGCACGTACGGGCTCACGTTGCCGACGGCGTCGTCGATGATCGCGGCGACCGTCGGGCCGATCGAGGCCAGGTCGTTGAGCGAGCCGATCACACCGCCGAAACGATCGACCAGCGCCTGCGCGACGCGCGGGGTCCGATGCGTCTCGCCACACGTCTCGCCGACCGGACACAAGATCCCGCCGACGGTGATCGACTGCACCGGGAGGCCGCGGAAGAAGGTCTCGTAGGCCAGCGTTCCGGCCGCAGCGCCCGCGTTGTCGTAGTGCTGATCGTCGGCGTCGCCCATCAGGATGAGCACCAGGTTGGTGTCGGCGCGCAGGTGCCGCGCGTCCGGCATCGCCTGAGGTGGCATCGCCGAGGCCACGCCCATCATGCTCGGTGACAGCAGGAGCTGCGCGCCAAAGGCGATCTGCTCGTTGGGCTGGTTGCACGGTCCGCCCGCGCCGATCCAGCTGGTCGAGGTCTGGGTGAACCAGCGGCCGAAGCGCGCGATGTTGGTGGTGAAGGGCCGGCACTGCGCCGCCGCGGCCTCGGCGCAGCGCGTGTTGTCGCAGCCCATGCCGTTGCCCGGCCGCCAGAAGCCGCTGGTCACCACGGCGGTGCGCCAGTCGATCGAAGCGCCGGAGAGGCGCGCATCGAGCGCCGCGGCGCTGGCCGCCACCGCCCCCTGCTCTTCCGCCATCGAGGCGGAGTTGTCGACCGCCCAGAGGATGTCGATCTTGGCGTCGGGCGCGGAGACGAAGCGATCGCAGGTCACGCCGATGCCGTCGCTGTGCTGGCCGAGCGCCGAGCCGCCGCCCATGTCGTCGACCGCGATCTCGGTGGCCTCGCTGATGCGATCGAGGGGAGCGACCGCCACCAGCCACACCGACGTGCGCGGTGAGCGGCGAATGAACGTCGCGCGGACCCGATAGCCGACCGCCGGGACGTCACCCGCCGTCGGGAGCAGCGTGCGTGCGCCCGGCTCGAGGGCGACGGCGATCGCGTTGGCGCGCGCCTTGAGCGCCTGCCGCCCGCCCATGTTGTAGCTGGCCTGCAACGCCGGGTAGCCGTCCCACGTGGTGGTGAGCTTGGTCAGCGGCGTGGTGATGTTGCCGACGCCGTCGATGCGCGTACGGAGCGCGCGCTCCTCCGCGCCGACGTCCGCGCCGGTCGGCGTGCTGGTCAGCACGAGGTACGCGACCTGGAGCTGCGCGTTGTAGGCCATGCGGCCGATCACCCGCCCGCTCGGGCTCGTGATCTCGCTCGTCTCGGCGAACGCATCGGTGGGCTTCACTGCGGTCACGACCTGCAGATCGGGGGGGAACGAGCGGGCGCGATCGACGGGCACCAGACGATCGGCGGCGCACGCCGCGGTGACGCTCGGATCGCCGAGACCGTCCTGGCGATCGTTTGGATCGAGCTCGCCCATGTCGTGGCGGCCGTTCTGGTTCGAGTCCTCGGCGCCGTCGGGGATGCCGTCGCCGTCGGTGTCGATCATCGTCGGGTTGGTGGTCGTTCCCGGCTCGACGTCGAGCATCAGGCCCATGCAGCTCGGATCCGGCGCCGCGCCGACGCCCGCCTCGAGGCCGTCGATCAGGCCGTCGCCGTCGGTGTCGGGCTCGGTCGGGTTGGTGCCGAGCGTGCGCTCGCCCTTGAACGCGCCGTACGAGGGGCCATCGACGAGGCCGTCGCAGTCGGTGTCGATGCGCGCCGGGTCGGTCTCCGCTGCGCCGCGGGTGCCGTTGCCGTCGAGATCTTCGCCGCTCTCACAGATGCCGGCGACCGCCAGGGCGCCGTCGCACAGCTTGTCGCCGTCGCCGTCGGGGTTGTTCGGCGCGAGATCGACGCCATCGGGGACGCCGTCGAGATCGGTGTCGGTGATCTGCACGGTCGGCGTCGGGTCGCCGCCGCGGCACACGCCAATCACGTCCATCGGGCCATCGCAGAGGCCGTCGCCGTCGGTGTCGGGGCGCCTCGGATCGGTCTCGCGTCCGGTGTTCACGCGCCCGTCGTGATCGACGTCTTCGGTCCCATCCGGGAGCCCATCACCATCGCTGTCGGGCCGCGTCGGATCGGTCTTCGAAGCCGGATCCGCGTCGCCGCTGAAGCCGGTGCACGCGGCGTCGACCGATGCCGTGCGCCCGATCTCGATGCCGTCGGGCACGCCGTCGCCATCGGTGTCCGCCTTCGCGGGATCCGTCTTCAGGTTGCCCGGCCAGATCGTCGAGAACTCCTCCTCGTCCGAGAGCCCATCGCAGTCCGAGTCGCGGGTGTCGTTGCTCGGGTTGTGCGGGTTGGGTGCGACGCCGGTGTCGATCGGCGCTGCATCGGGGGTGCCCACCGCGCCGTCGATCCCCGAGACCGTGGCCGCATCGAGGCCACCGTCGCCGCCGGGAGGGTCAGCAGAGCACGCGATGACAGCGGCGAGGAGGCCCAGCGCGAGGCGGCGACACATCGGATCGACAGTGGCCGGGAAATCCGCTCCGATCAACTCGTGCGGACATTTGTCTACAGTCGCGCCGCTGACATACAGGCCAGCATGTCGCGCACGGCCCTATCCATTCCATCGATGACAGCGCGGGCCACGATCGCGTGGCCGATGTTGAGCTCGCTGATCTCGGTGACGCGCGCGATCGCCTCGGTGTTCGAGTAGTGCAGCCCGTGCCCCGCGGCCACGAACAGCCCGAGCTTGGCGCCCATCTTGGCGGCGTCGATGATCCGGCCGAGCTCGCGATCGCGCGCCGCGCCCGGCCGCGCCTCGCAGTAGCGCCCGGTGTGCAGCTCGATCGCGTGGGCGTCGAGCTTGTGCGCCATCTTCACCTGATCGAGATCGGCGTCGATGAAGAGGCTCACGCGGATCTCGGAGTCGCGCAGCAGCTTGATGATCGGCTTGAGCGCGTCCTTCTGCGCAGACGCATCGAGACCGCCCTCGGTGGTGACCTCCTGGCGCCGCTCGGGCACCAGCGTCACGACGTCGGGCCGCATATCGAGCGCGATCTTGGCCATCTCCTGCGTCGCGGCCATCTCCAGATTGAGCTCGGTTTTGAGCACGTTTCTGAGGATCGAGACGTCGCGATCCTGGATGTGGCGGCGATCCTCGCGCAAATGCACGGTGAT
>Ga0105047_10000693_pt1 | contig 58179 bp, 43 predicted proteins | sample MAT04_FD_78384 | JGI IMG/M metagenome (GOLD analysis project Ga0105047, IMG submission 78384) | Freshwater microbial communities from Lake Fryxell liftoff mats and glacier meltwater in Antarctica - MAT-04 (megahit assembly) | ecosystem: Environmental > Aquatic > Freshwater > Ice > Liftoff... | reverse complement strand
GGGGGGGGGTAAAGCCTTGTGTGATGTACAGGCTTCACCCCCCACCCGGCTCGCAAAGCCTCGCCACCCTCCCCCACAAGGGGGGAGGGCAAATCACACTAACCTGGCAGGTCATGTCGTGCTGGCTGCCTTACGCCGGCGGCGGTTGTTCCAGGTTGTTCTTCGGAGGATGGAAGAACAACGCCAGGATGATCGCCCCGACCAACGCTGCCGCCATCGAGTACTGGAAGATTGCCGAGTAGTTCAGCTTGTCGCCGACCTTGTACGACTCACCCAGTTGCCCGCAGACGAGGTTCGCCACGAACGGCCCGACGCCGATGATGATCGCGTTGAACAGCCCCTGTGCGCTGCTCCGCGTATCCTTCGGGAAGAACTCATCCACAAAGATGTACACGGTCGCAAAGAAGAACGCATAGCAGATGCCGTGCAGGACGTTCACGGCAACGGCTGCCCACGGTTCCGGGTAGAAGGCGAACACCGCGAACCGGGCCGCATGGCCCAACACGCCGAAGATCATCGTCGTGCGCCAGCCGAGTGTCTTCAGGACGTAGCCGAGGATCATCATGGTCAGGATCTCGGCGATCTGCCCGATCTTCATGACGGGCGTGACCCAGTTCGCAGGAATGCCGACTTCCGTCTTGAGGAACGATGCGGTCCAGTAGAAGAAGCTCTGGTGAACTGCGGCGTCGATGAACGTGACAAGGAACAGCACGGCCACGAACGGGTGCTTCAGCAACCGGGCCGCTTTCACCCAGGCGAGTGAGTCGCCACCGGTTGCCGGCTTGGGCGGCGTGTGCGGAAGCATCGGGCTGATGGCGGCCAGCACGAACGACGCGATCCCCGCGACAACGAAGATGTATCGCTCCGCGGCATACGCTTCCGCGCCGGTCTTCGATGTGCCGAGGGCTTTACCGATCCAGTTCACGAAGCCGCCTGCTTCGCTCATGGTTGGCACTGCGGACCAGTCCACCAGGATGAAGATGAACGGCCACGATGCGGCAATCCAGCCGATCGTGCCCCACACGCGGACCGGACCAAACTCCCGTGCGGGGTCTTTCAGATTGGCGAACGCGATCGAGTTCGTGATCGAAATTGTGGGGACGTAGAACACGCAGTGCAGCAGCATTAGCAGGAAGAATGGCCAGAACGGAGCACCGGTTGAAACTTTGGCGTAAATCGTTCGGCCGGTCTGGGTCTCCTTGACGTCGGTGACGACGGTCACGACCGTGGGCATCTTCGACTGGTCGGTTCCGATCTCGTCCCATTTCGCCTCAACTCCCTCAACTACAACTGGCGTCTTGTCTGCTAGTTCACCTATGGCGGTGCCGGACTTTTCGCCCGGTTTCGTCACTTTTACAGTGATGTGCTGACCAGGGTTCGTGCCGAGTTCTCCGGGGATGAAGAACAGCCCCAGGATCGCCGCCCCCCCGATGACATGGCTGATGCCGAGGAACTTCTCGGCGGCAAACTTGCGGTCGGCGAACTGGGTGCTGAAGAACAACGCGACGAGTGCGCCGATGTTGAATGCGCCGAAGATCATCGCGTTCTGCCAGCCGGCGAACCCGAGGCTGGGGATGTAGTCGAACCCGAGTTCGAACCAGGCTCCCCAGATGAAGATCTGGAGGAACATCATCAAGCACAGTTTGCGCCGCAGGACTTTGTCATGTGGCGTGGCGAGCGGGGTGGCCGAGGCCATCGTGGTGGGCTCCAGTTGCGGAGTGGGAAGCAAGTGTTCCCGAATGTAAGCCCGCACTCTGGAAGCGGCAACAGGGATGGGGATTTTCGAGGCAGGTTTCGCGAGCCACGGGGTTCACCCCCGTGGACTTGTTTAGGTGTCAAAACCACGGGGATGAACCCCGTGGCTCGCCAGTCTCACACCCGATACGGCATCAGGATCGGCTGCGGGTCGATCCCCGCCACGAAGTCGCTCTTGCCGTCCGCGATTGCCGAGCCGAGTTCCGTCAGGTCGCGAAGCTCGCGGTCGGTCGGTCGCTTCCCGAGGAATTGCCGCGTCAACGTGCGGCACAACCCGTCGGCCGCCTTGCGTACCAGTTCGTCGGTCTGCCGACCGGCATACAGCGACGTGCAGAGGATCACTACCAGCGATTGCACACGCGACGACAGTTCCGACATGCGGCACTGGCGATCGGCGAGCTTCAGTTGATGCTTCGTCATCGTGCCGGAAATCTCGCCGGCCATCGCCCGTAGTTGGCGTGCCGCGAACGTGGCGTGCTTGTGCAGGTTCCGTGGCAGCAGCGGCAACTTCGTGTGGCTGCGGCGCAGTTTCTGGCCGATCATCCACTTCGCGTATTGCCACATCGGCCCCTTCAGGCTCCACATGTGTGCCGGGTTCAGGAAGTTCGGTTTACGAATCTTCTTCGCGGCGAGCACCTTCCCGATCGGCTCGAAGTATTGCCGGCCGTGCTGCTTCACCAGCGACTTGAAGAACGCCATGCCGAGCATCTCGCCTTCGCCCTCGTAGATGCACGGTGCGAGGAACTCGTGGACGTTGTCGCCGAACAGGTGGCCGTGCAGGAATGCCCGGCCGCCGTGCGTCTTCATGTGTAGCTCGATCGCGGCTTCCTTCTGCGATTCACTGCCGAAGATCTTCGCGATGATGCACTCCATCTCGCCGCGATACCCGGCATCGAGCATCCCCGCGCACCACTCCGTCAGCGCATCGCAGGCGACGATCGATCCCGCGAGTTGCCCCAATCGGCGGCACACCAGTTCGCGCTTCGCGATGGGCAATCCATACGTCACGCGGAACTTGGCCCACGGGATCATGTCGGCCATCATCTTCCGCATCGCACCGGCGGCGTTGGCACACAGCGACACGCGACCGCGGTTCAGCCCGTGATACGCGATGGTGAGGCCGTCGCCGTCGGCGGGTATGAGCAGGTTCGACACCGGTACGCGGAACTTGTCGAAGATAATCCCGTGGTTGTGGCAGTGCTTCAGTGCGTATAGCCCGTAGTTCTTCAGCTTGAACTCGTCGGTCTCGGTATCCGGCAGATCGACGATCAGCACGGCGGGCTTGCTTTCGATGAGGCACACCAGACCGATGGTTCGCCCCGGCCGCACGTTGGTGATGAACAGCTTCTCGCCGGTGACGACGAACTCATCGCCATCGCGAACCGCCACGGTCCGCAGTGCGGTGAGGTCGGAGCCGGCACACGGTTCCGTGAGCGCGAACGCGGACAATCGCCGGCCGCTCGCCAGTTCCGGCAACCAGCGCTGCTTCTGTTCCTCGGTGCCGAATGTCTGCACGGGATCGACGGCCCCGATGCACCCGTGAACCGACGCCAGCCCGGCAACAGTCGGGTCGAGTTCGGCCATCTCGGTGATGAACGAGGCGAACCGCGAGAACGGCAAGCCCGAGCCGCCGTACTTCTTCTCGACGAGCAATCCCCAGTAGCCCGCAACGCCCAACTCGTCGAGCACGGACTCGGCGATCTTGCCCTCGTCGTCGTGCAGCGTCCCTTCCACGAGATGTTGCCGAATCACGTTCAGCGAGTTCTTCATCGCCAGTTCCGCTTCGGGCGACACTGGCCCGGTCGGATTGACCCACTGCTCGGGTGACACCTCGGCATCCCACACGGCGCGGTGAATCGGGCTGGCGTTCGTGCGGTAACGCGCCGCGAACAGTTCTTCGACCTGATCATCGGCCGTATCCACCGCGCCCATGCGGCGAACTTCCTCGGCTCCCTTGCCGCCGAGCCGGAGGGCTTCTTCCGCGAACGATGGTGTGCGAACGTCGGTGCTCATTGAGCTATCTCCATTGTAGATCAGTTCGACATCTCGTTGAGCGGCCGCCCCAGCGGGGCGGCTCGGTGGTCCCGTTGGGAGCACTGCTAAACGTGGGCGAGCGCCCGCGAATCCGCGTAAAACGTTCGGCCCTCATTGGCCATCGTGCGGAGCAACCCCGCGGCCTCGAAGCGGTCGCCGTGTTCGCCCCGGAGCGTGTCCAGTTCGCGAACAACTCGCTCCAGGCCCAACGTGTCGGCAGTGCGAAGCGGACCACCCCGGAACGGCGCGAACCCCGTGCCGAGAACCATCGCGAGATCGGCCATCCACGCCTCGGCCACAACACCCGCTTCGAGACACTTCGCGGCCTCGTTAATCATCGGGTACATCAGACGCTTCTGAAGCTCCGACAACTCCCCAACTTCCTCGTTCGTCGCAAGTGAATGCGGATGCTTCGGTGTCGCCCAGCGGGTTGGCTTCCCCTTGCGGTCATGGCGATAGTCGTAGAACCCGCTGCCAGACTTCTTGCCGAGCGCACCGGCCGCGACCATCTCCGCGAAGCGTGCTGGCGCGGGGCCAGGATCGCTGGTCAGCGCCGCGAATGTCTTCGCCACATCGGCCGCGATATCGACGCCGATCTGATCGAGCAGTTCAAGCGGCCCCATCGGCATTCCGAACAACACCGCGGCGCGATCGACCTCGGCCCCCGGCACGCCTTCGAGAACGAGCCGCACGGCTTCATCGAGGTACGGGAACAGTGTGCGGTTCACCAGGAACCCCGGGCTATCGGCGACGACCACTGGCACCTTCCCCACCTTGCGGACAAGTTCGACGAGCGTGGCGATGGTGGCATCGTTGCTCGCCTTGCCACGCACCACTTCCACCAGTTGCATTCGGTGCACGGGGTTGAAGAAGTGCAGCCCGGCGACTCGCTCGGGGTTCGGCGTCGTGTCCGCGATTCGCGTGACGGAGAGTGCCGACGTGTTCGTCGCCAGCACCGCGTTCGGCAACCGTTCCGCGAGTTCCTTGAAGACTGTGCGCTTGATGTCCTCCCGTTCGACGACTGCTTCGATCACGAGATCGCACCCCGCGAGTGGTTCCCATTGGCTGGTGGTCGTGACGCTTCGCAGCAAGTTGTCCGCACCGTCGCGAGTCAGGAGCGACTTCTTCACGGCGGTCTCGGTCAGCGACTCGATCTTCTTGATGCCGGCCGCGACGATCTCGTCGTTGATGTCCTTCAGCACAACCGGGATGCCATTGAACGCGAGCAACTGTGCGATCCCCGCACCCATCGTCCCCGCACCCACGACAGCCGCCTTCTGGACACCGCCGGGCTTCGTGCCGCGGACCCACGATGAAGGCTTGCGTGCCCGTTCGCGCTGGAAGAACAGGCCGATGAGGCTGCGGGCCACGGGGGTGAACACGACGCCGACGAACTCCTCGCGTTCTGCCTCGAAGCCGACAGGGCCGGGTGTGTTGTAGCCGGCCTCGATCGCTCGCAGCGCCGCAGGCAGAGCGGGATAATCTCGGCCCCGGCTTCCGATGTGTCGGCGAGCCGTGGCGAGAACAACCGCGTGACCCGGCCAGGTTCCATCGAGTAGCGTGTCGAGCAATCCGTGAGTTGGCTTGCGAACCGAACGCCCCGCGAGCCGCTCCTCGATGAAGTGGTTTACATCTGCATCGAACGTATCGGGTGACGCCGCGAGATCGACCAGCCCGGCGGCCGCGGCCTTTGAAGCGTTGAGGTTTGCGCCTTCAAGGATGATCCGCAGCGCCTCACGCAACCCGACGAGTTTCGGCAATCGCTGTGTTCCGCCCCAGCCCGGAATCAGCCCGAGCGTGACCTCCGGAAGCCCGAGCTTGGTCGAAGGTTCATCACGAGCAATACGGTGTCGGCAGGCCAGCGCGAACTCCAGACCGCCACCGAGGCACGGCCCATGGATCACCGCGATGGTGGGGCACGGCAACTGCTCGATGCGGTGGAACACGTCGTGCCCCGCGTCGATGACGGTTCGCACTTCATCGGCGGTTTCGAGCTGCTGAATGCGATTGACATCGGCACCCGCGAAGAAGCCCGACGCTTTGCCACTGCGGAACACGACGGCTCGCGGCGGATCACGCTCGAACTCTTTCACCACCGCACGGAGTTCGCCGATCACCTCGTCGTTGAAGACGTTGAACGATGAACCGTGCACATCGAACGTGACGGTGGCGACGCCGCGAGTGTCGCGGTCGAGTCGGAGATGATGGAGGTCGTTCATGGGAAGTCCTCTCGGTTTCGAGTTTCGAGTTGAGGGTTTCGAGTTTCAGACGATGGCTTTCGAATGTCTTCAACTCGAAACCCTCAACTCGAAACTCGAAACTATTGGGTTTCGAGCCACACCGCCGCACCCTGTCCACCGCCCACGCACAGCGAAGCAATGCCACGCTTCAGCCCGCGATCACGCAGCGCCCGCAGCAGCGTGATGATGAGCCGCGTGCCCGACGTGCCCACCGGATGTCCCAGCGCGATCGCGCCGCCGTTCGCGTTCACCTTCTCGAGATCGAGGTCACCCACGGCCTGGTTATCGTTGAGTTCACGCCGTGCGAACTCCTCGGATGCCATCGCCCGCTTGCATGCCAGCACCTGCACCGCGAACGCTTCGTTGATCTCGATCAGGTCGAAGTCCGCGAGCTTCATGCCGGTCTTGCGGAGTAGCTTGTGGATCGCGAACACCGGCCCCAGGCCCATTCGTCGCGGGTCGCATCCGGCGATGGCATAGTCGCGGATGTAGCCGAGCGGTTCACGCCCCGCGAGCTTGTCGGCTGGCATCAGCACAACCGCAGCGGCTCCGTCCGTGATCGGGCAACTGTTCCCCGCCGTGACGCTGCCGTTCTTGCGATCGAAGATCGGTTTCAACTTGGCGAGCGCTTCGAGCGACTGCCCTGGTCGCGGCCCCGTGTCCAAGCTGACTGCCTCGCCCTTCGTGAGTTCCGCAGGCACCGGCACGACCTCGTCCGCGAAGTAGCCACGCTTCCACGCACTGACCGTTCGCTGGTGACTCATCACCGCGAACTGATCCTGCTCGGCTCGCGAGATGCCGAATTCCTTCGCGAGAATCTCGGCAGTCTGACCCATGTTCAGACCGCATGTTGGGTCGCTAAGCCCGAGCTCGAGCGCAACCACCGGCTTCAGGAGTGAGGGCCGGAAGCGCCGCAGGAACAGCGAGAGCTTCCCCGCGAAACCGGCCTTCTTGAAGTCCATGAGGAAGTCGCGAGCCTTGCGATTCCAGAGCAGCGGCACGTTCGACATCGACTCCGTGCCGCCCGCCACGATCAGATCGGTCCGACCTTCGTTAAGGATCTGCCAGGCAGACACCACCGACTCGATTCCGGATGCGCAGTTGCGGTTCACGGTGTGGGCGATGCGATCGTTCGGGATGCCGCTTCGCAGCGCGATGACGCGCCCGACGTTCGATGCCTCGGGCGGCCCCGCGACATTCCCGAACACCACTTCACCGACATCGGTTGGCCGGAGGTTGGCACGCGTCAGCACACCCTCGACCGCGACCTTTCCGAGTTGATCGGCTGGCACATTCGCAAGCGATCCGAACGCCTTGGCGAACGGGGTTCGCACTCCAGCGAGAACGGCCAGTGGCGGAAGTGTTGCGGACATGAATCACCTCCAGTGAGCTTGATTGCGAGCCACGGGGTTGATCCCCGTGGTGCTGGGTGTTTCAAACCCACGGGGATCAACCCCGTGGCTCACCCTGTGTTTGGTTGAACTTCTTCACCCTTCACATCGCGGAGCGCTCGCCGCAGCACTTTCCCCAGCAGCGTGCGGGGTAGCGGTCCGGGGACCACGTCCACGACACGCGGCCGTTTGTGGACTTCCAGGTGTTCGTGCGCGAAATGATCAAAGGCACGCCGGCTAAACTTTCGCATGTCCTTCGGCACCACAATCGCTTTCACCAACTCGCCACGTTCACTGTCGGGCACGCCCAGAACCACGATGTCTTCCACCTCCGGGCATTCGCGCAACACGTGTTCCACATCCGTCGGGTACACGTTCACACCCGACGTGATGATGAGATCCTTCTTGCGGTCCACGATCTTGAAGAAGCCGTCGGCATCGCAGGTCGCGAGGTCGCCCGTGTAGAGCCAGCCGTTGCGAAGCGCGATCGCGGTCGCTTCGGGATCGTTCCAGTAGCCCGCCATCACTTGCGGGCCACGAATCACGAGTTCCCCGACTTCACCGAGCGGCAACGGCCCGACACCCGTCATTGCGTCGACGATCATGGCATCGGTGTCCGGCATCGGCATTCCGATGGTCCCGTGGCGTGCGGTTCCATCGAGCGGCCCCGCGTGCGTCACCGGGCTGGCCTCGGAAAGCCCGTAGCCTTCGACCACAATCGCACCGCTGCGTTCGGCAAACTCTCGAGAAACATCAGGACTCAGTGGCGCGCCGCCCGACATGACGGAGCGAATATCGCCCAGGTCGTAGTGCCGGCGGCGGAGCGCCTTGTTGAACGCAGTGAGCATCGCGGGAACGGCCGGCACAAGTGTCGGCCGCCAGCGCTCGATCAACTTCAGCACCACATCGGCCTTGAAGCGGTGGTGCAGGATGAGCGTCGCGCCCATCGCGATGCCAGTCAGACCGCAAGTGGTCAGACCGTAGCTGTGGAAGAACGGCAGGCACGCGAGGATCACGTCCTCGTTCACCCGCTGGCCATTCCAGTGAAACACCTGCCATGTGTTCGCGACCATGTTTCGGTGCGTCAGCAGCACCGACTTCGGCGTACCCGTCGTGCCGCCGCTGGGCATGATGTTCGCGGGCGATTCCGGCGAGACACGTTCCGGCACGAAGTCGGGATCTGCTGCGGCCAGCGCATCGTCCAGATCTACTGCGGCCGAAGGGACATGCCGCGATGTCAGCCCGAGTCGGTGGAGCATCGCGAGCTTGTAAAGCTGCCGATCCCACCACGGCAGGCGATCCTTCAAGCTCGTCACGAACACTACTTCTGGCTGGGTATGATCCACCGATGCCACCAGTGGCAGCAGTAGATCGAGCGACACGAGATACCGGCACGATGTCGAGTGAACGATCGCAGCCAGCTCCTCGGCCACCATCAGCGGGTTCAGCGGAACCGTGACACCGCCAGCCATCCACGTGCCGAAGAGCGCGACAAGGTATTCCGGAGTGTTGGGCAACAGAATGCCGACGCGATCACCGGGCTTCAGTCCACGATCGCACAGTGCGGACGCCATCCGTCGGCTCTGCGTGAGCAGTTGCTCGTAGGTCATTTCTTGCTGGAAGAAGCGGCACGCGACCCGCGTGGGACTTCGACGCGCGGCATGTTCCAGAAGCCAGTGGATCGGCTCCTGCGGATATTCCAGGTGCAATGGAACACCTTGCGGGTAATTCGCGACCCACGGGTGCTGAGCGAATCGGTCGAGGATGGCGACCATGGGAACACCTTGCGTCGGGGGGGGTATCGACGGCAGGTATCAAGGCGGGCGCTGGGGACTAAGATCCAGATTGGGCGTCTGGGTCAGCAGTAGATGTGAAACTGCAATCAGCGGCCCGGAGCGATACGACAACCCATTATTCGATTTGTGGGCTGTCGAAATCAAGGGTAGGACAGTCCAGACACGCTGCGGACCGATTCTCAAGAATCGTTACAACCCGATCTCATCCCTTCTCAAACAATTCAGCCACGAACACATCCGGATCGAAGGGTTCCATATCTTCGATCTGTTCGCCAAGGCCCACGAACTTCACGGGTAGGCCCATCTTCTGCTTGATCGCAAAGATGGAACCGCCCTTCGCGGTGCCGTCGAGCTTCGACAAGATGATGCCGGTACATTTCACCGACTTCGAGAATTGCTCAGCTTGTAGTACGGCGTTCTGTCCGGTCGTGGCATCCAGCACCAGCAGCACTTCGTGTGGTGCGCCGGGGATTTGCTTCGTCACGACGCCGTAGATCTTTTCCAGTTCCTTCATCAGGTGTGTCTGTGTGTGAAGCCGGCCTGCGGTGTCCACAATCAACACATCGAACGCACGGGCCTTCGCCTTCTCGCACGCATCGAACGCCACGGCGGAAGGGTTGGCCCCCTGCCCCTGCTTCACGATGTCGCACCCGATTCGCCCGGCCCACACCGTGAGTTGCTCGACTGCTGCGGCCCGGAATGTGTCGCACGCCGCGACGAGCACCTTCTTGCCATCGGTCTGGAGCCGCATGGCCAGCTTCGCGATGCTGGTGGTTTTCCCCGACCCGTTCACGCCAGCGATCATGATGACGGTCGGCCCGGTCGCGGCCCACTGAATCCCCGGCGACTCATTGGTCAGCAAGTCGCGGAGTTGCTTCTTGACGAACTCCTCGACTTCGCCGCTCACTTCCTTGTCGCGGAACGATTGCCGGACGCGATCGACGATGAGGGCGGTGGCCTGCGTGCCAACGTCGGCGAGGTAGAGTCGCTTTTCGAGTTCATCGAGGAACGCCTGATCGACCTTCCCCTTGCCTCGGAGGAGGTCGAACACGCCGCCAAAGACGCTCTTGGTCTTGGCGAGTCCCGATTTGATCTTGCTGAACAGCCGCCCGAGCATTGCCGATTCCCCTGTGTCGCGAACGCCGTTCTTTCATTGTACGGACACGCACAGCGCCGCCCGTCGCCAGCCGCATTCGCGAATGGCAATGTTTGCGGTATAGTAGCTGTGAACCTGACAGGAGCTTCGCAATGTCGTATCGCGACTTCTCGTATCCCGAAGTCACCACCCAGTTCGGCTTGACCGAAGGAAGCACGGACCTGTTCCCCGGAGTGCCGGAACTCTCCGCAAGCCCTGCGCTGCGGTCGTTTCTGGGAATGAACCTGACACTCGCGAATCTCATCAACACCGAAAAGGCACGGTCAGAACTGCTCGTTGCGCCCGTTCTCAGCGAGTTGTGGGGACGCGGCGGCGGACGAATCAATCTGTTCTCGGGCATCGAATTCCCGGCCGACCCAGCCGCCCAACTGACCGGTTACGTCGATTTCCTCATCGGGCACGGGCCGCAATTGCCGAGAGTGTCGGCACCGGTGGTCGTGATCTTTGAGGCGAAGCGGGACAACATCGCCGAAGGTTACGGCCAGTGCATTGCGGCGATGATTGGCGCGCAACGGTTCAACCAGCGTGCCGGCAACGCGGTGAACACCATTTACGGCTGCGTAACCACAGGGATCAACTGGAAGTTCCTCCGACTTGAGGGCAGTCAGCTCACGTTCGACCTTTCGGAATACACCATCCAGCAACCCGACCGCCTGCTCGGGCTACTCGCGCACATGGCCGGCCTGCCACCAGCCCCCGCTGTTGCCGCGTGATCTCACCAGCGAACCCAACTCATGTCCGTAATTGGTGAGCCTGAACGCGCGGTGAACAGGAGACGTACCTTGTCTGCGACTGCAACCGTACCTGTGACCATTCACTACCCCGATGACGACGGACTTCCCATGTCCGACAACACTTGGCAATTCAACTGGATCGTGCTGCTTCATTCCAACTTGGACGTGCAGTACCGGAACGACCCAAGCGTGTTCGTCGCGGGAAATCACCTCATCTATGCGGTCGAGGGAAAAGTCGGCATTCGGCAGGCACCGGATGTGTACGTCGTATTCGGCCGACCCAAGGCCGATCGCGGAAGCTACAAGCTGTGGGAAGAAGGCGGCCTGTTCCCGCAGGTTGTGTTCGAGGTCTGGTCGCCGGGCAACCGCTTTGAACAGATGCAAGACAAGTTTGAGTTCTACCAGACTCACGGAGCGGAAGAATACTACATCGTTTACCCGGAGTTCCCGTCGCACGCGGCAGGTTGGAAGCGTGAAGGCGATAAACTGATACGCATCGCCGAGATGAACGGGCACATCAGCCCGCGGCTTGGCATCCGGTTCGTGTTGGACACGGGCGAACTGACGATCATTGGGCGCGATGGACGACCGTTTCGCACCTCTACCGAGATGGCAGCGGAACGCGATGAGGCTGAACAACAGAATGCGAAACTGGCTGCTAAACTGCGAGAACTCGGCGTGGACCCTGACTCGGTGTAGCCTCTCGTGAGAGCGTCCCAGTCAACAATTGGGCGTTGGCCGGAGTCGAAGCGGCATAGGCCAGTTCATTTACCGCTGAACGGGGTGATAGCCCAGGGTTACTCACCCGCGTCCGCCAATGCGCCACAACACCCATCAGACCTCGTCACCAGGGGTTTACACCCCTGGCTATTCACGGTCGCCCCGTTGGGGCTAGAGACACATCAAAACTGCCGCAAGAACCTCAAGTCGTTCTGCCAGAAGAGGCGGATGTCGTCGATGGCGTGCTTCAGCATCAGCATGCGCTGCGGGCCCATGCCGAAGGCGAAGCCCGTGACCTTGTCTGGGTCGTAGCCGCCGGCTCGCAGCACGTTCGGATGGACCATCCCCGCGCCGAGAATCTCCAGCCAGCCGGTGCCCTTCGTCAGGCGGTCGCGGTTGGGGTCGTCTGCGGGCCAGTCGATGTCCACTTCGATGCTCGGCTCCGTGAACGGGAAGTAGCTGCTGCGGATGCGGACCTGACGCTCCGGGCCGAACATGCGGCGAGCGAACGCCGTGATCGTCCCCTTCAGGTCGGCCATCGTCACGCCCTCGCCGATGACGAGTCCTTCCACCTGATAGAACTGGATCTCCGATCGCGTGCTGATCGCTTCGTTGCGGTAGCACATCCCCGGCAGGATCACGCGGATCGGTTTGCCGGCGGCTTCACGCATCACGTGGATTTGCCCCGGGCTTGTGTGCGTTCGCAGCACCACGCCGGGGGTCGTCGTGAAGAAGGTGTCCCACATGTCGCGTGCCGGGTGGTGCGCTGGCATGTTCAGGAACTCGAAGTTCAACTCGTCCGTTTCCACTTCACGGGTGCGGTACACCTGGAAGCCGAGGTCGGCGAAGATGGTGTAGATTTGTCGCAAGATTTGCGTCGCGGGGTGCAGCCGACCACGCGGGCGACCACGCCCGGGGAGCGACACGTCGAGCGGATTCGACATGAGGCTCGCTTGAAGCGACGCCTCCTTCGCGCTGGCGAGGGCGGTGTCGTAAGCCCGCGTGAGGTCTTCCTTCACGCGGTTCACTTCCTTGCCGTAAGTGCCGCGTTGTTCCTTCGGGATGGTGCCGAGCTTGCCAAGCGCCGCCTTCACCAGTCCCTTGTCGCCGAAGTACTGGGTGTTCCACGCTCGCAGCGTGGCCTCGTCGGCACATTGTTGAAGGTGGGTGTGTGCCTGTCCTTCGAGGGTCTTCAGTTCATCCGTGGCATCGTCGGCCATTTTCCCGGCTCCGTCTGCATGGAATCGCATCGTGATGCAGACAGGATATGATCGCGGCGGGTTCGCGTTGAGGTGAACCCGCTTCTCAGGCCGAGACCGGCGACCGTCAGCCGAACAACTCGCGGAGCGGCTCACCCGTGGTGATGGGTCGCGGGACGGCACCATCTCGACCGATTCGCGTGTCGAGCGAGACGCCGAGGGCGTGGTAGATTGTCGCCCCGAGATCCTGCGGTCGCACCGGCTTGTCCTTCGGATATGCGCCAATCTTGTCGGACGCACCATACACCGCGCCGCCACGGATGCCGCCGCCCGCGAGGATCGCCGAGAAGCAATCCGGCCAGTGGACTCGACCGGGCTGGCCCTGAGTCTGGATTTTCGGCGAGCGCCCAAACTCTCCGACAACCACGACGAGCGTGCGTTCGAGCAAGCCGCGGTCTTTCAGGTCGCTGATCAGCGCAGCAAGCGCCTCGTCGAGCCGGGGGAGGCACCAGCTCATGCCATACGACCCGCTGCCGAAGGCGTTACCCATCCCCATGTGCCCACCGTGCATGTCCCAACTCGAAATACCGGACGAACCGCCGTCGCGCTCGGGGGATGGCCCCACCCACCCGCTGACGGTGACACACCCCGCACCGGCTTCGACAAGCCGCCGGGCCAGGAGCAAGTTCTGGCCGAGTGGATGCCGACCGTACGTGTCGCGCACCTTCACCGCTTCGCGGTCCAGGTCGAAGACCTGTCGCCCGCCGGGTCCAGTGGTCAGGTCGAAGGCACGTTGATGGAGCTCACGCCACTCCTGTTCCATGCGAACCCGGTCGCTTTCGCTCTTCGCTGCGTCCAGTCCGGTCAGCAGATGCCGACGTTCCTCCATGCGGACGTTGTCGGTCGGGGCGAACAGGTCGTCCGCACCGCGAAAGTTCGGCATCGCCGGGTGGTGGTTCTGGTTCCCGACGAACATGGGAGCGTGCCGGATGCCGAGGAATCCGCCGGTCGCCATGAACGCGGAGATGAAGACGCTCGCCCGTCCGGGGTTCATCAGCCAGAAGTAGCTCGCGATGTTCTTCTTGCTAGGCCGGACGTTCGACAGCACGGAGCCGATGTACGGCGCATCGTCGGGTGCTCCCGCCTGCCCCGTCAGGCAGTGGTGCATCGCGTCGAAGTGGTTGCTGATGTTGCCAACGTGCTTCATCGACCGGATGACGGAGAAGTGCTTCGCCAGCGGTGCCATGCGGGTGTGCAATTCGGAAAGTTGCAGACCGGGGACAGCGGAGGCAGCGGGCTTGTACGGCCCACGGATTCCCTCGGGGGCGTCCGGCTTGAGGTCCCACGTGTCGAGGTGGCTCGGCCCGCCGCACAGCCAGACGAGGATGCACGACTTCTCGGCCGCGCCGCTCCCCAGGGGGCGGTTGGGATCCATGCGAGCGGTGACCAGACCCGGCGTGCTCAAACTCAGGCCGCCGAGCGCTCCAGCCTGGAGCATCTGACGGCGGGAGAACAAGGGCTGCGTCATGATCTCAACTCCTGGGAGTGGGCTTTTCGCTCTCCGCCCTTGTTGGGGAAGTATTGAAAGTCCTCTGGTGGGGCAGGCATTCTTGCCTGCCCCACCAATGCCAAGGGTTCGTCAGGCGAAGACGTCTCGGATCGGAGCCGAGCCTGGGACCAGCGCGAGGGGCCGGTCGAGGCGGTCGCGGAGTTCGAGGTCGGGGGCGATTCCCATGGCGTGATAGATGGTAGCGATGATGTCGCCCGCAGTGACCGGACACTGGCTCGGGTAGGCACCATATTTGTCGCTGGCACCGTGGACGTATCCGCTCTTGACCCCGCCGCCGGCGAACAGGACGGAATAGCAATGCTCCCAGTGATCGCGGCCCGCACCGGCGTTGATCTTCGGCGTGCGACCGATCTCTCCCATGACCACGACCAAGGTGCGTTCCAGCAGTCCCCGGTCTGTCAGATCCATGAGAAGACGCGAGTAACCCTGGTCGAACGGAGGCAGTAACTGGTTCTTCAGTTTGCCGAAGTTGTCGCCGTGCGTGTCCCAGGTCGCATTCGCGTCCGGTGCCCACGAGATGCAAGCCAGGCGAGTGCCGGCCTCAACCAACCGGCGAGCGAGCAGCAGGCTCTGCCCGTAGATGTTCCGGCCGTAGGCGTCCCGCACCCGCGCTGGTTCCTGGTCCAGCCGAAATGCCCGCTGGGCGGCCGCTGAAGTGAGCAGGTCGCAGGCTCGCGCCTGGAGACGCTCCAGTTCCCGCGCCTGGTTGTCACCCACGCTGCTCATCTGGTTCACGCCGGCCAGCAATCGACTGCGGTCCCGCACTCGCTCCTCAGTCATCCCCGCTTCGGGGGTCAGTGCTGGCAGGTTGAAGCCGTCCGGGGTTGGCCCGCCGCGAAGAACCAGGAACGGGTCGTGCGTCTTCCCCAGCCAGCCGCCAAGGAAGCCCGGTTGCGGCGGCCCGCCGGCACCCTCGGCCGTCAGATACGGCATCAGGACGTAGGGCATCACCTGAGTTGTCGGCGGACGGCAGCGGCCGAGCACGGAGCCGATCGCGGGGTGGTCTGTGGGCTTCGCGCCCATGATTCCCGCACGGATGTTGCTCTTGATTCCAGTGAGGGCGGTGTAGACAGCGGGGGCGTGCGCCACCTGATCGTGGTAAACCGACCGCACGAGTGAACACTGGGACAGGATCTTCGAGACTTGAGGCAGGTGCTCGCAGACCTGCACGCCGGGCATGGATGTAGCGATCGGGCTGAACGCGCTGCGCATCTCCTTCGGCAGATCCGGTTTCATGTCCCACATGTCGAGGTGACTGGGGCCGCCGTTGAGAAACACGAGGATGCAAGAGTCCGCTGAGGCCGCGTTGCCGCTCTGCGAATTGCGTTCGTCGGCCGCCAGCACACGGGGAAGCGTCAGGTTCAGGGCACCAATCGCCCCGATCTGGAGCATGTTCCGCCGGGTAAGCCCCACCGGGCCTGGACAGTTCACAGGTGGTCGCATTTGTGTCGTTACCTCGGTCGCACTGGCCGATGGGCGGCGATTCTGGGCACCCGGGAGTGTGGTTGCGGGTGGTTCGGCGGGTCAGTTCAGTTGACCAGATCGACGGGGTGCGGTCAACGCGTTCCTGGCAGAAACCCGAGATCCATTCGGGCGTGTGTTGCGGTTCTCGACACTTACGCGAAGGGATCGGCAGCACGGTCCCTTGCGACGTGCGAACCGGTCTCCCACAATGGCGAGGTGTTTTCATGCGACTGCTGCTCAGCCACGGTGCGAAGCCTAGAGATCAGCCATGACCGACCTGCCGGAGTTGACCGCCGACGAGTGTGACACCTACGCATGGCAGATGCGAGTGCCCGGTGTAGGCAACCTGGGACAGCGGAAACTGAAGGGTGCTTCGGTGCTGGTTTCTCGCGTCGGCGGGTTGGGTGGAATCGCCGCTTACGAACTGGCGGCTGCCGGGGTGGGTCGGCTCATCCTCGCGCACGCTGGAAACATCAAGCCCGGCGACTTGAACCGGCAACTCCTCATGACCCACGACGCGCTCGGCACGTCGCGTGTCGAGTGCGCTGCACGCCGGCTCCGCGAACTGAATCCGCGAGTGGAAGTGATCGCGATCGCAGAGAACGCGAGCACGGCGAACGCCGACCGGCTGGTCGCAATGGCGGACGTGGTGGTGGACGCTGCCCCGCTCTTTGCCGAGCGGTACGCGCTCAACGCCGCAGCAGTGCGGCAGCGAAAGCCACTGGTCGAAGCGGCGATGTATGAGCTGTCCGCCCAGGTGACGACGGTGCAACCGGGCCGCAGCGCGTGCCTGGCGTGTCGGGTGCCGGAGCCTCCCCCAGACTGGTCGCGGCAGTTCCCGGTGTTCGGTGCCGTTTCCGGGACAGCAGGCTGTCTGGCTGCCATCGAGGTCATCAAGCTGATAACAGGAATCGGCGAGCCGCTCACCGACCGGTTGCTCGTGTGTGAGTTCCGCGAAATGGGCTTCCGCGTCTTCCGAACGAAGCGTCGAGCCGGGTGCCCGGTCTGCGATGCACTTCCCCGGGGAGAACTCTGAGCCTACCCGTGGTCTCGCAGCTTTCTTACCAATCGGCACGCGATGGCTATTATGACGTGTGCCGAATCCCGACCCACCGCAACCGATTGACCCTCTCCATGAACTCCTCACTGCGGCCCGGAAAGATCAGCGGCTACCTACTCGCCTTCCTCGCGTCCGTCGTGCTGCTGGTCGGGCTCGTTGGGCTACTGGCCTGGGACCCCCAGAAGTGGTTCGCCCGTGATAAGCCTGCGGAACCGCTGGTCGTGTATTGCGCTGCCGGGCTTCGCGCACCGGTCGAAGCGGTTGCGAAGGAGTACGAGGCGGCTTACGGCGTGCCGGTCCAGTTGCAATACGGCGGTTCCCAGACCCTGCTGGCGGGCATCGAGGTCTCCCGCCGCGGCGACCTGTACATCCCTGCGGACGAAAGTTACCTGACCACGGCCCGCGACAAGGGATTGATCGACGAGGCCATTCCCCTGGCACGCATGGCCCCGGTGCTCGTGGTCCGGCAGGGGAACCCCAAGAACCTGCGTACGATCGACGACCTGCTCAAGCCAGGAGTTCGCGTGGCCCAGGGGAACCCGGATGCCACCGCGATCGGCTCCCTCACCCGCGACGCGCTGCGGAAGTCCGGCCAGTGGGACGCCCTGAACGGCCACACTGCCGTATTCAAGATGACCGTCAACGACGTGGCCAACGACGTGCAGGTCGGGGCCGCCGACGCGGGGATCGTGTGGGATAGCACCATCCGCCAGATCCCCAACCTGGAGGCAATCTCGCTGCCACAGTTCTCCGGGGTCCGTGCCCACATCACGGCGGCCGTTCTTCGCGACACCAGCAACCCCACAGCCGCCCTCAAGTTCGCTCGTTTCCTCGCGGCCCGCGACCGTGGCCTGCCACAGTTCGCCGCCAACGGATTTGAGCCGATCGAGGGGGACGTATGGGTTGAAGAGCCGGAGTTGAAGTTGCTCGCGGGGGCGATGCTTCGACCGGCCGTCGAGGAGACCATCACCGCGTTCGAGAAGCGCGAGGGGGTGAAGGTTACCCGCGTGTACAACGGCTGTGGCATCCTGGTCGCCCAGATGAAGGCGGGCGAGCGGCCGGACGCCTACTTCGCCTGCGACAAGTCGTTTATGGACGAGGTCGCCGACCTGTTCACCGACCAGCGCGACGTCTCCACGAACCAGCTCGTCATCCTCGTCCACAAGGGGAACCCGCATGGGGTGAAGACGCTGATCGACCTGGGCAAGCCGGGGTTGCGGATCGGGATCGGTCACGAGAAGCAGTGCGCCCTCGGCGTGCTGACACAGAAGACGTTTCAGGAGGGCGGGGTGCAGGAACAGGTGATGAAGAACGTGATGGTGCAGGTGCCGACCGGCGACATGCTCGTGAATCAACTCCGGACCGGCTCGCTCGATGCCGTGGTCGCCTACGTCAGCAACGCCGTCCCCGCTGCCGATCAGTTGGAGGCCATCGCCATCGACATCCCGTGCGCCCTGGCGGTGCAACCGGTGGCGGCCGGCAAGGACTCACAGCACCGGCAACTGACCGGGCGACTGACGGCCGCGCTGCGGTCGGCCGAGTCGCAGAGTCGGTTCGAGGCCAATGGGTTCCACTGGCTCCCGGTGAAGAAGTGAGCGCACCCGAACAGCAGCCAGCCGCGCGCCGCTCCCGCTCCGACGTGCCGTTCGTCGCCGGTCTCGTCGTGATTGGCGGGTTGTATGTCGGCCTGATCGTGGCGATGGTCGCCGCCGACGCGGCCTACTTACTGACCGACCCGACCGGGAAGGGTAACGACGGGATCGTCGCGGGTTTCAACCGGCTGGTTCTGCCGCTGGCCAAGCCCGAGATCCGCTACGCCGTGAAGCTCAGCCTCGTGTCGTGCGCCATCACCGCGATCCTGTCGGTGTGGGTCGCGGTACCGCTCGGCTACCTGATGTCGCGGTACGAGTTCCGTGGCAAGGGATTCGTCGATGCCGTCATTGATGTGCCAATTGTGCTTCCGCCGCTGGTGGTCGGGCTAAGCCTGCTGATCCTGTTCCAGACGCCTCCCGGGCGGGCGGTTGAGCGTGTGATTCCGGTGACATACGCAATCCCGGCCGTGATCCTCGCTCAGTTCTCGGTGGCCTGCGCCTTCGCCGTGCGAACTATGCGGGTAACGTTCGACCAGATCTCGCCCCGCCGCGAGCAGGTGGCCCGCACCCTGGGCTGCACTCGTGGGCAAGCGTTCTGGCGAGTGGTGCTACCCGAGGCCCGGAATGGGATGGTAACGGCCGCGACTGTCGCCTGGGCTCGGGCGCTGGGCGAGTTCGGCCCAATCCTCGTGTTCGCCGGCGCGACCCGGATGCGGACGGAAGTGCTCTCCACAACGATCTTCCTCGAACTCAGCGTCGGAAACCTGGAGGCGGCCGTTGCGGTGTCGCTGCTCATGGTTCTGGCAGCCGTGCTCGTGCTCGTCGTCCTGCGATGGGCGGGCGGCGGGTCAGCCAGGGGGTGGTGAACTGTGATCGCCGTGGACGGGTTGTCGTTGAAGATGGGAGCCTTCGCGGTCGAGGGCGTGTCGTTCACTGCGGGGACGGGCGAGTACGCCGTGCTCATGGGCCGGACGGGGTGCGGCAAGACGTCACTGCTGGAAGCCATCTGTGGGCTAAAACCGGTTCGTGGTGGACGAGTTCGCCTGCTCGGTCGCGACGTGACCGACCTGCCCCCGGCCGACCGTGGAGTCGGGTACGTTCCACAAGACCTGGCGCTCTTTCCGACCATGACCGTGCGCGAGCACCTCGGATTTGCTCTGGAGGTACGCCGCTGGGACGCGACCCTGGCCGCACGCCGGGTCGAGGAACTGACCGAACTGCTGGGGCTAGGGCACCTGCTGGACCGCCGACCACCGGGGCTGAGCGGTGGCGAAGCACAGCGGGTCGCACTCGGGCGAGCACTGGCGTTCCGCCCCGGCGTCTTACTCCTCGACGAACCGCTGAGCGCTCTGGACGAGGACACCCGCGCCGGGATGTACGAGCTGCTTCGATCAGTGCAGCGGCAGACGGGAGTAACCACGCTTCACGTCACACATAGCCGGGCCGAGGCGCGAGCACTAGCCGACCGGCTGTTCGTATTCGACAAAGGCGTGCTCCGCGAGTCGTCGGTGGATACGTGAATGCTCCCATAAGCCGCTTGCGGCTTCGCGCTCCGAACGCCGCAGATCACGCGATATTCACTTCACCGATCGGAACCTTCGTGTTAGGTTGATGGTTACATAGATTGGACTCGTTTGAATCCTGCCGAATTCCGCAACGTGGCCCGCCGCACCTCCCAGGTATGCCGATGAGCACCTGCCTCGCCCGTTCCCTCTTGCTCGCCACAGGCATCCTCGGCGTGTTGGCCTTGCAACCCGCGGTTCAAGCGGCCGACTGGCCCGCCCACCGGTACGACGTCGCCCGCTCGGCCGCGTCGCCCGAGGCGTTGCCCGCCGAGTTGCACCCGCACTGGGTCCGGCACCTGCCGCCGCTCCGCCCGGCATGGCCCGACCAAACCATGATGCAGTTCGACGCTGCCTACACCCCGGTCGTCGCCGGCAAGACGCTGTTCGTCGCGTCCCCACTGGCCGACACGGTCACCGCGTACCACACCGAGACCGGTGCCGAGAAATGGCAGTTCACTACCGACGGCCCGGTCCGCTTCTCCCCGCTCGCCTGGGAAGACAGGCTCTTCTTCGTGTCTGACGACGGGCACCTGTATTGCGTTGAAGCGGCATCTGGCAAGCTGCTGTGGAAGTTCCGGGGCGGCCCCGCAGACCGACACATTCTCGGGAACGGGCGGCTGGTCTCCATGTGGCCAGCACGTGGCGGCCCCGCCGTTGCCGATGGAACGGTGTACTTCGCCGCCAGCATCTGGCCGTTCATGGGCGTGTTCATCCACGCCCTCGACGCTCGCACCGGCAAGCTGCGGTGGACCAACGACGGTGACGGCTCGACGTTCATGAAGCAGCCGCACCAGGCCGACTCGTTCGCGGCCGTCGCCCCACAGGGGAACCTCGTGATCTCCGGCGATCACCTGCTGGTGCCCGGTGGCCGGTCGATACCGGCTTGCTACGACCGCCACACCGGCAAGCTCGTGCATTTCCTGCTGGCTGACAACTCCAAGGTCGGCGGCGGGTCCGAGGTCGCGGCCGGCGGTACCACGTTCTACAACGGCGGAGGCGCCTTCGACCTGAAGACCGGTCTGAGGCTCGGCACCGGCGGCACTCACATCGCGGTCTCTGACGATGTGCTGTACACCTACAACTCCGGGACGTTTCGATCACTCGACCTGAAGACTGCGAAGATCGAGATCGAGACAGTGCTCGACCGCAAGGCGCTCACGATCAAGAAACGCCCGAAGTGGATCATTGCGGAAACCGGCTCCGCCAAACTCGCGAAGGTCGAGGCGGTCATCAAAGCTGGGCCGAGTATATACGCCGCCATGCCGGGCGAGGTGTGTGCGGTCGCATTGCCGCTGCCCGTGGATGGCAAGACTGCCCCAACCGTTTCGTGGCGAGCGGATGTCGCGGGCAAACCCGCCAACCTGCTCGCGGCCGACGGCCGTCTGTTCGTCGTCACCCTCGAAGGGCACATCCACTGTTTCGGCCCCGGGAAAGTGGAGGCGAAGGTACACGAACTCCCCGCCGTCCCCACTCCGGGCGCTGCCGGTGAGTTCGCCCGCAGTGCTGTTGAGGCAACAAAAGTTCGCGACGGCTACGGCATCGTTTGGGGCGTCGGGTCGGGCCGGCTTGTGCCCGAACTCGCCCGTCTCACGAACCTGCGTCTGATCGTGGTCGAGCCTGATGCCAGGAAAGTGGAAGCGGCCCGGCGCGAGTTGCAGGCGACCGGCCTGTATGGCGACCGCGTGGCCGTCCACCACGGCGACCCGCTCACGTTCCACCTTCCACCCTATCTCGCCTCGCTGATGGTCGCCGAAGACCCCGCAGCGGCGGGCATCTCGCTCGACGCCGCAGCACTCCGGAAACTGTACGAACCACTGCGGCCCTACGGCGGTGTGGCGTACCTGGGGATTCCCGCCGCGGGGCGTGTAGAGTTCGCCCGATTGGTGGAGACCGCCGAACTGGCCGGCGCGAAGATTCGCGAGGTCGAAGGTGGCGTGCTCCTCTCCCGCGAGGGAGGACTGCCCGGCGCAGGAAACTGGACCCACGAGCACGCCGACGCCGCCAATACCCGCGTTTCGCCCGACCGACTCGCGAAGGCTCCGCTCGGCATCCTGTGGTTTGGCGGCCAGTCGCACGACGGCATCCTCCCTCGCCACGGTCACGGCCCGCAACCGCAGGTCATCGACGGGCGTCTCATCATCGAAGGCGTGGACATGCTTCGGTGCATGGACATCTACACCGGACGCGTGCTGTGGGAGGCGAAGTTGCCGGGCGTCGGCACGTTCTACAACAACCTCGCCCATCAGCCCGGCGCGAACGCGGCGGGCACCAACTTCGTCTCGACGGCAGACGGGATCTACGTCCTGCATGACCGTGCGTGTCTTCGGCTCGACCCGGCGACCGGCAAAGAACTGGCACGGTTCCGCTTCCCCGCCCCAGCTGACGAAGTGGCCCCGGAGTGGGGATACCTGAACGTCGCTGGCGACTACCTCGTCGGCGGCACCGGCCCCGAGGAGGGCGCACCGGTCACGGCTGGTCGCCCGTCTGCGGCGAGCAGGTCGTCAAGCCATCAACTCGCGGTTCTCGATCGGAAGACCGGCGAGGTGCTTTGGACCGCGACCGCTCGCGACGGCTTCCGACACAACACGGTCTGCATCGGCGGCGGGCGGCTGTACGCCGTGGATCGTGTCTCGGGCGAGCAACTGGCCCGGCTGAAACGCCGCGGAGAGGTTCCGAAGCACCCAGCACGGCTGGTCGCATTCGACCTCAAGACCGGCAAGGAAATTTGGAACACCGAGAACGGCGTGTTCGGGACGTGGCTAAGTTACTCGGCCAAGCACGATGTGCTGGTCGAGGCCGGGCGCGTGGCCCGCGACACGCTCACCGACGAGCCAAAGGGGATGCGTGCATACAAGGCCGCTACCGGGGACGTGATGTGGAACAAGCCTGCGTACATCGGCCCGGCGATGATCCGTGGCGACCAGATCCTCAAGGACAAGAACGCTTGTGATCTGATGACAGGCGAGCCGTACAAGGTCGCCGACCCACTCACTGGCGAGATGGTAGAGTGGAACTGGACACGAACCTACGGGTGCAACACCCCGGCCGCGTCGGAGTGCCTGCTGACGTTCCGATCCGGGGCAGCCGGGTACTATGACCTGACCAACGAGGGCGGCACCGGCAACTTCGGCGGGTTCCGGTCGAGTTGTACGAACAACCTCATCGTGGCCGGTGGACTTATCAACGCCCCAGACTACACCCGCACCTGCACCTGTAGCTACCAGAACCAGACATCCCTGGCCCTGGTTCACATGCCGGACGTGGAGATGTGGACGTACACCGGGATGAAGGCATCGGCCGGCCCGGTCAGGCGGCTAGGGCTGAACCTGGGAGCACCGGGCGACCGCCGGGCGGCCGATGGCACCCTGTGGCTGGAGTACCCCTGGGTCGGCGGCCCGACGCCGCGAGTGGAGGTCAAGCACACACCCGAAAAGCCGCAGTGGTTCCGTCGGCACGCATCGCAGGTCGAGGGCACGCTGAACTGGGTGGCTGCGTCCGGGGCGGAGGGCCTTGAGACGCTGACGGTGACTCTGGGCGAAACGGTTGGCCCGCAGCGGACATACACAGTGCGACTCCACTTCATGGAGCCGGGCGGGCCGGGCAATGTTCAGCGGGTATTCCACGTCGATTTGCAGGGCGAGCGGGTGCTCAAGAACCTGAACGTGAGCAAGGAGGCCGGCGGCTCGGGCCGCGGGCTGGTGAAGGAGTTGAAGGGTGTTAAAGTCGGCCGCGACCTGACCGTGAAATTGGTCCCGGCCGATCCGGTCGGGCCACTGCCGGTTCTGTCGGGAATCGAAGTGGTCGCCGAGGGCTGGTGAATCGCGAAGCCGCTGCGGCTGAGCATGGACATTCGATGAGAGGCTCTGCATTCATGCACGTGTTTCGCCACACACCCACGGTCCTGCTCACCGCGCTGGCTGCGGTCATCCTGGTTCCCGCCCCGGCACGAGCATGCAACATCCCCGTGTTCAGGTTCGCCCTCGATCGCTGGCCCTCGGACGCTTACCGGCTCACAGTGTTCCACCGGGGCCCACTCTCCGCAGAACAGCGTGACTCGATCAAGGCGATGGAGAAGCACGCCGACGGCAAACATCCGGTCGTCGCCCTTGAACTCGTCGATCTGGCCGCGAACCCAAACGGGGTTGAGGGAATCCCGGTGCCGAAAGACGGCTCGGAGTTTCCGTGGCTGGTCGTCCGCTATCCCGCCGCTACTCGGATCAATGTGCCGATCTGGTCGGGGCCGTTGCTGGCGGGTGTCCCCGCCGCACTCCTTGATTCGCCAGCCCGCCGCGAGATCGGCCGCCGCATCCAGGGAGGGGATTCCGCAGTGTGGGTACTGCTGACGTCCGGCGACGACGCGAAGGACGCAGCCGCCGAGATGCGGATTCGCACCGAGGTGCAGCGATTGGAGAAAGAGTTGAAGTTACCAACTCTCACTGCGAACCCGGAGGACCAGTTGCTCGGCGAGGAGGCCCGGCCCCTCAAGCTGGCGTTCTCGGTTCTCCGCGTCGGCCGGAAGGACCCAACCGAAGAGATGCTGGTGAGAATGCTACTGAACACCGAGGACGACCTAGCCGGCCGTTCCGACCCAATGGTGTTCCCGGTGTTCGGCCGTGGCCGCGCGATGCCCGCCCTGGTGGGCGCGGGGATCACGCCCGAGAACATCAAGGAAGCAGCGGCATTCCTTGCCGGCCCGTGTTCGTGCGAGGTGAAGCGAGACAACCCCGGCGTTGACCTACTTTTGACGATTGACTGGGGGCAGGTTCCTACGCCCCTGAACTTCGTGGCCGGCTCTCCGGTTCCCGCCGGGACCATCGTGCCGATTCCTCAGCCAGCGCCAGTGAGCGTGACCGAACCGGCCCCGGAACCCGCTCCGCTCGCGTCGAGTGCCTTGCCGACGGTCTCACCACGGCACCTGCTCCTGGTCGGGATCGGGATTGCTGGGGTGTTGGTGGTGTTTACAGGAACGATGCTTGTCAGATCACGGCGACGCCGCACGGTGTAACGCACCACCACGGGGGTAAACCCCGTGGCTCACCACAAGGCGAGCCACAGGGTTTACCCCCGTGGGGTTGGACATGTCAGACACCGTGGCTCACCTCATCCATCTCAGTCCGGCGACACGGTCTCACCGTCGGCAGGGGTTTCGCCCGCCGACCAGGCCGGGTCGGTCACCTGGCTGCTGATGAACCGCACCGAGCCGTCCGCGAACGCAGCATTGATTCCGGCCGGCGAGATGCTCTGCGACTTCAAGCAGTGCACGTTGTTGATCGGCGGCGCGAACTCGGGACGGATCATGCAGCGGCACATCCAGGGAGCCGTTCCGGTCCAGGAGGTCGGGCTTGGGCCACCCTTGTTCACGAAACCTGTGCGCGGCCAGTATCCGTTCACATAAAGCGACGACGGCGTCAGTCCGTTCGCCCATTGCGGGTCGCCGGGATACTGCCCGCTGGCCAGTGCGGGCGTGAAGTCGCTCGGGATCGTTCGCGGATCTACACCATAACCCCACAGGGTTGCGCCATACATTGGGTTGCCGCTTGGCCGCGTCGCAACTGCGTACTTTTCGTTGAACACGATGGTGTTCGAGAGGCCGTCCTGAAGCTTGTTCAGCTTTGCCCCTTGATCTCCAAACACCTGCCAGTTTGCTGAGTAGCTGCTCAAGCCCCACTTGGTGTTGGTCTGGCTGGCCCACGTTGGGTATGGATTCGCGGTCCCAGTCGATGCGTTCCAGGCCGGTGCTGCCGTCGGCAGGTCGAACACTCCGTCGGCGGTCATCGTTCGATCGGCTGGGTGCTGGAGTACCTTCAGCGATTGAGATCGCGCCGCGTCCGGCCCAAGGTTGTACAGGGCGCTCTGCTCCATGAGCGGCAGCAGGTGGTGGAAGATGGACGCGGAGGCCCCAGCAGATTTGATCTGCCCGAACATCGGCGGAGTGGTTTCGTGCGCGGACTCGAAACTCCGCAGCCCAAGAGCGATCTGCTTCAAATTGTTCTGGGACTGCGTTCGGCTTGCAGCCTCCCGGACCTTTTGGACAGCAGGCAGCAACAGCCCGATGAGGATGGCGATGATCGCGATCACCACCAGCAATTCGATCAACGTGAACCCGCGTCGATTCGCTCTTCGAAACATGATCTTCCTCCTGATGTGAAGCCTCCAAGCCAATCCAAACGTGGATCAGCCACCGACACCGTATCGTGCCCGCAACACGCGGGCAGCGTGGACGATCGCTCCGAGTTTCGCCTCGGCAACCTGGGCCGAGGACACTGGACTGTCCGCGAACGTGGCAAACCCGCAGTCCGGGTTGAGCAAGACTCGATCAACACCGAACAGCCGAACGGCCGCTTCGGCACTCGCCACGATTTCCTCAACCGATTCGACATGATCGAGTTTTTGATTCACCACGCCGACGCCGATCCGACAGGTCTTCGGCAAGTCGGAGAGCGGAGCGAGTTCCCCCGCACGTGGGGTCGCCAGTTCGAGCAAGAAGGTGCCGACGGGCAGCGTTGCCAGCAGCGGCACAAGTGGCGTGTATGGGCCGGCGAGTGCAACCGACTCGTCACGCGACCAGTTCCCCCTGCAAATGTGCAGTGCCACTTGTTCACGAGGCAGTCCGTCGAGCACTGCCCGGAGAAGCTCCCCCGCGAAGGCGAGTTCTTCCGCAGGTTCATGCCGCTCACCGAGTGCCCCGCACATGAACGAGCGTCGCGTGGTTGGCCGGGTGAACACCACTTCAGTCAGCACGGGTTCGTCGAATTGAACAATGGCAGCGCCCGAAGCCAGGAGGTGTTCTGCTTCGGCTCGGAGGACTGCGACGATGTCTTGTGCGAGCGATTCGCGGTCGAGGTAAGCCCGGTCGGAAACGCACTCCAGCCACATCGTTCGCGTCAGCAAGTATGGACCCGGGAGCGCGACCTTCACCGGGCGGTTGGTAACGCTGCGGGCGAAGGCGAGTTCGTTTCCAGCCAGCGACTTCGACCGTGCGATGCGGCCAAACACCGCCGGGTGCCGGACCTTCTCAGCAGGGACATCAAGTGCTCGCAGTTCTTCAGCGAAGTGGTCTGGGTCGGTGACATACGGCAGGAGATCGGTCACCGGGATGAGCTGGCAGTTGTCGAGTCGTGAGGCGACGAAACTAGCGTAATTGTCTCGCCGCTGTTCACCGTCAGTGACGATGTCCACCCCGGCTCGCTCCTGAGCGGCAATTGCGAGTCGCACGGCGTCATCAGCATACCGTTGAAAGTCGTCCTCCGGCAACTGCCTCGACAACCACTCGTGGAGCGCACGCACAAGCCACGGCGGCCGCGGCCAACTTCCCACACCCATCACCGAGAATGGCCTGAGGGATTCGAGCCGCGAAGTGGAAGGTGCGATCGGGAATGGTTCCGGAGTCGCCTGGGCATGTCGCGTCGTCCCGGCGTTCGCCTTCCGGATGAGGTAGCTCCGGACATCGCCTTCCCGTGTGCGTGAAATGAGTTCGTTCCCCGTGAGCCTGGCCCATGCGGGCAAATCCTCCTCGACCGACGAATCCGTCGAGCGGATTTCCAGTAGTTGCCCGGCTTTCAACGGGTCGATGTGCCGGCGGATGAGGAGCAGCAAGCCGTTCCCACAGTCCAGACTGCCCCCGTCGAAGCTGGCGTCGGGAGGATACGGGTGCTGTTGGACGAGCATCACGGCGCAAGCCTCGTCTGGTTCGATGCCACGAGATCAATCATCAGCAAGATCAGCGAATTCGCGGCTCAGTAATACGGGTCACGGGTCACAACGATCGGAGTCTTCAGAGCCACGGCATAAACTGCCTCGCGGCTGGTGACTTTGCCTTTCCGATCCTTGAGTTTCAGCGTGACCGTGTACCGAAGTAGTTCCTGATCCGATGCATCGACCTTGTCGATCGTGTACTCGGTCAACACATAGGTCCCCCGAAGCTCCTCGGTAAACTCCACGGGATCGGGGAGCGTGGTCAGCTTGGTTGGCGGATCGTTCGACTTCCAGGCATCCAGAGAGGCGACGACGGCCCGTTGCCCCCGCTCGGCGTCGAGCGGGGGTCGGCGCTCACTGCATCCCGACGCGACGGCCAGGACAAGGAAGATTGTGGATCGAGTCATGGAGCACCACGGATTAGTAGGACACGCTCGGGCAACCCGTGCTCATGAACTCGATCAACTTCGCACCGCCGACGAGGATCGCTCCGGGGACTAGCGCCGTCTCGTCGAGCTTCCGTTTCTTGAAGCACGGAGAGCAAACGTAGATCTTGCCTCCAGCCGCGGCGAAGTTCGTCATCAGGTCCTTGAGCGGTGCGAAACCTTCCTCGGCGACATCATCGGCGTACCCGCGGACCGCGTATCGCACTCCATCGGTGCTGAGGAACACGACCGTTTCTTGATCGGAGCCGACGGCCGCGTTGGCGATGACAAACGCGACTGTAGATCGATCCGGGCTTTCCTTGGCACAGGTCAGGCTGACACAGAACTTACCGGGCATGGGTCATGCTCCTTTTCGACGGATGAAGTAAAACGGGTGATCGGCAGACACCAGCGTATGTCCGGTCAAGCGGCACCACGCCGGGATGTCTTCAATAGCCCCGGGGTCGGTCGCTCGAAGCCGCAGGACAATTCCGGGTGCGAGAGCATTCATCCTCAGCCGCAGGTCAAAGACAAGCTCGCCGCAGCCCATATCCCCAGCATCCCAGGTGAGCGCAAACAGTGGTGATCCGGTGTCGGGTTCACTCATGAGATTCGAACTCACACGTTCGGCGAGCCGGACCGCAGGCAACTGCTGCGACGGGCGAATACCTGGAATCGTCCAGTGGCGATCATGCCGCCAGTTGGCAGCCGGGGAGATCAGGGATTTTGTGGGGAAACGGACCGTTTCGGGGGAGATTACACAGAACGAGGCGAGTGTGCAATCAAGCGGTCCGCACTCAGGTGAAGCCAGTGTCTTCCACTGGGTAGATGGGAGTTGAAAGGACCGCACGTCCGCTGAGAAGGGCACGGGGGTTGTGCGGCGAGAGAGTCATTGCAACGGAAAACTGTTGGCAGTTATGGTGGTAACCGATTGGGAGTCTTGCTTCCCAATCCTCCCAACGAGGATATGCAACGGCTACGGCCATTGCAATGCCCCGGCAGACAGGAGTTACGATTACGAAACAGTCCGACACAAGTGTTCTTCAGCGCGTCGATCAACTTGGCTTATCTCTTCACTTCCCACGCTTCACCACGAAAACCTCGCCTCCAAGGAAGGTCTCTGCGATCACGCCCGTCGAGTGACAACGCACTGTCACCGCTCCCGTAGTAGGCGTGTCCCACACTGTTGCGCCAGGGTAAGCCTTCGCGAGATGATCGGTCAGGCCTGGCCGCTGGCTCGAAATCACGAGACGAGGTTTCGCCCATGTCGCCATCAGCGACGGAAGCGGAAGGTGTGCCGACTTCGCGCCGTGGTGCGGGGCCAGCATCACATCCACCGGCGGCAGGGGTCGCTCGGTGGCCCTCAACTGCCCGGCTCCTTCCAGATCGCCCGTGAGCAGCACCGTGCGCGTGCCGGATCGCACAAGCAGCACCATGCTCCGCGTGTTCTCGTTCCCTTCGAGACGTTCCGCCGGTGGATGCAGCACATCGAGCGTGACGCTTCCCGCTTCGAAGCGATCCCCTGCGATCGCGATTCGCGTGGCGACCTTGTGCCGCTCAAACGCCGCGAGAGCGGCTTCCACGCCCGGGGAAGACTTATCCGAGAACGTCGGCGTCAGCGTGACACGACCGATGGGGAATCGCTTCAGCAATTCGGGCAGACCGTTGAAGTGGTCCAGATCGGCGTGCGACACGAACACCTCGTCGATGTGTGAGATGCCGCGACTCCATAGGTAGGGGGCAATCACGCGGCGCACCGCATCGGGGCCAGTGGTCGTTCCCGCGTCGTAGAGCAGCACGCGGCCATCGGGCGCTTCGATCACAACGCAGCACCCGTGGCCAATGGCGAGAAACGTGAATCGGCACTCATCGGACGAACGCGGCTGCCCTGTGTACGTCAGGCCCACGAACACCAGCGCCACGAGCGACAACAGGCATCGCCGCGACCACGGAGCCGGCAGCAATATCAACCCCGCGACGAGGAGATAGAACGCGCCCAGCCACCACATCGACGGTGCCGGGGAGTAGATCCAGCCGCCGGGAAGTTGCTGCACGGCGTTCACGAGCAGTTCACACCCGGCGAGGCTGAGTTGCGTGACTTTCGCGAACGGCCAGGCGAGCCACCTTCCCAGGGGCGATATGAGCAGCAACAGGAACCCCGCGATGAGTGCCACCGACGTGAGCAACACCAGCGGCGGGCCGAGCACGAGACCGATGGGCGATACGAGGTTCTGCCATGCGAGAATGAGCGGGGCGTTCGCGATGCCGAGGATGGCACTGATGGCGAACGCGACCCACACGATTCGCAGCAAGCCTCGCAACAACTTCTCGCTGGTCGTGCGGCTTTCGTCGATGAGTTGTTCCACCGGCGTGAGCGGTCGTGGTGCCAGCCATCGCCCCGCACCCCACACCAAAATGAACACCGAGAGAAACGAGAGCTGGCACCCCGCCGTGAACGGATCGGTCGGGTTCAGCATCAACACCACGAGCCACGACAACGCGAAGATGTTCGCCGGCATCACCGGTCGCCGGAGCACAATTGCCAGGCAGACGCAGCACACCATCACCGTTGCCCGAACTGCCGATGGTCGCGCGCCGGTGAGGAGTGTGTAGCTGATCATCACGACGATGATGACCCACGCTCCGTGTCGCCGTCGCACGTCGAACAGCGTCAGAACAAGCCATACGAAGCCGGCCAACACCACGAGATGCTGCCCGGAAATCGCCAGCACATGCACGACCCCAGTGCGGACGTAGGCATCCCATTCGTCGCGATCGAGCGCCGCCGTGTCGCCCAGCAGAAGCGCCGCTGCGAGACCCGATTCATCCGACGGGAGTGATTGCTGCAAGGAACGAGTACCCCAGCCGCGAATCACGCCAAGCCAGCCGAACAGCGAACCTCGCCAGCCCTCTTCGAGCCGCGTCACACCCGCCGCCGACTTCTCGACACGCAGCGTGGCCGTGATTCGCTGATCGAGCAGATGCGCCCGGAAGTCGCGCTCGCCAGGGTTCGCCGCAGGTGCTGGCTTGGCGAGTCGACCCGTCACTTCGAGAACGTCGCCGTGGTGCAAGCCGTCAAGTTGCCCCTCGACCGTGAGCCGCACTCGCCCCGACACGGGCACCCACCCTTCGCGAGCTTCAATCGCAGTCACGGCCAGCACTGTGGAAGTGGTTTCGCCCTTTGCTTCCGTCACGAGTGGGTTCGGTTTCGGCGGCCGATACCGCACCGGTTCCTCGTCCAGCGTGCCGCGAACCCGCACAGGCGTCGGCACATCGGGTGCAACGTTGCCAATGTCGATCGAATCGAACGAATGGAGATGGTTGTGGTGATGCGCTGCCGCGAGACCCGCCGCGGCGACCGCAAGCCACATCGGTGCCGACGGTCGTTCACGACCGACAATCCACGCGACCAGGGCCGCGAATCCGACGGTGAGTTCCGCGAATGACGAGACATCCGCGTAACGATCGACGATCAATCCTAGTGTCGCGGCGAGCGCGACCGGCACCAGCGGCGCACGGGCAAACTCGCGCCACGGCGGTTCGGCTCGGTGAGTTGATGAATCAGTTGCGTTCATTGTTTAGAAGCGGTGGCGATAAGAAACGATGGCGTGTTCTTGCTATGTCTTTCCCTGGGACCGCGGGCATCTTGCCCGCTGCTGAAGTGTTCGATTCAGTATTGGTAACAATCACATCGCAACCGAACACCATAACTCTTGCGGGCAGGATGCCCGCGGTCCCAGGGAAAGACCTTATTACGCCACCGTTTCTTAGCGTTAGCCCCGACAGGGCTGCGTCCAGTTCGCGCCGCCGCGTTGCGGCGGCCGCTCAACGTTCTCGTTCGCCAGGATAGACCCAAGCCGCACGCCTCGCCACGGAATAGATTGCGTGTATGCAAACCGTTCGCGTGAACCTCGGCCCTCGGTCTTACGACATCGCCCTGACCACTGGTGATCCCACCGGTATCGGTCCGTTCGCCCGTGCCGCGCTCCCCAAGGCGAAACTTGCGTTCGTCGCCTCCGACGCGAACACGCGAACGCACGCCCAGGTCGTCGAGCAATCCTTGAAAGCGGCAGGCTTCGGCACGGGATTCGCCATTGTGCCGGCAGGCGAAGAATCGAAATCGCAGGCGGAGTTGTCGCGACTTTACGACGCGCTTTACGAAGTTGCGGCCGACCGCAGCACTGTTGTCGTGGCGGTCGGCGGCGGTGTTGTTGGCGATCTCGCGGGGTTCGCTGCCGCGAGCTACAACCGCGGCTTGCCGCTGCTGATGGTGCCGACAACCTTGCTGTCGATGGTCGATTCGTCGGTTGGCGGGAAGACCGGCATCAACCACGCGAAGGGGAAGAACCTCATCGGGGCGTTCCACCAGCCGGCGGGTGTGTGGATCGACACGGCGTTCTTGAACACGCTCCCCGAACGCGAGTTCCTCAGCGGCCTCGCGGAAGTGGTGAAATATGGCGTCATTCTGGATGTAGAGTTCTTCAGATGGCTGGAGGCGAACGCGGCTACGGTTCGCTCGCGGAAGCCCGAGGCGCTGATCCACGTCATCGCCCGATCGTGCCAGCTCAAGGCGGATGTCGTCGAGAAGGACGAACGCGAGGAAACCGGGCTGCGAGCCGTGTTGAACTACGGGCACACGTTCGCCCACGCTTTCGAGACCGTCGGCGGTTACGGTGCCTGGCTCCATGGCGAAGCGGTCGCGGCCGGGATGGTTTGTGCGAGCCGGTTGGCCGAGAAACTCGGGATGATCGACGCCGACGCGACCCGCCGACAGCTCGCCTTGCTCAACGAGTTCTCGCTGCCCACCGCACCCCGGCCGGGCTGGGAAACCGAGAAGCTCATCGCGGTCATGCGGCGCGACAAGAAAGCGGCCGCCGGGAAACTGCGGTTTATCCTGCCGACACGGCTCGGCGAGGTGAAACTTGTCGGCGATATCGACGAGAAAGTGGTTCGCGATGTGCTGGAAGCCCGCTGACCCAGCGAGCCACGGGGTTGATCCCCGTGGTCTTCCGACGTCGCAATCACCATGGGGATGAACCCCGTGGCTCGCCAGTGGTCATCCCGGGCGCATCGCTGAACAATCGGTGATCATTCGGTTTGTTCCGGCAAGTTCGCGAGTCGTTCTGTAGATCCGGAGATTGGTGAACTTGACCGAATCGGCGAACCTCGGACAATTCGTGTAGAATTGATGTGCCCAGCCCACTTGCTTCTCCCTCCTTGCGGACGTCCCCAGTCATGGCCCAGCGGCGCGTCGGATTGTGGTTCATCGGTGCGTGTGGCGGAGTTGCCAGCACGTCCGCACTCGGTCTGTCCGCCCTCACGCGAGGGCTGACGCCGACCACCGGCCTCGTTACCGCGCTTCCAATGTTCGATTCGCTCGAACTGGATGAACCGGCCTGCTTCGTCGTGGGGGGCCACGACATCCGGCAGGCTACCTTCCTCTCGGCGGTCTGCGAGATGCGGGCACGGGCGAACGTGTTCGACGAACGCACCATTGCCGCATGTGCCAGCGACCTGGAAGCGTGGTCGAACAATCTTCGCCCCGGTGTCGTGTACAAGCCGAACGCCGCGATCACGGCACTCGCCGACCGTGCCGACGTGCGACAGGCCCGCACTCCACGCGAAGCGATCAGCCAGATCCAAGCCGACCTGCGAGCATTCAAGACGACCCAGAAGCTCGATCAACTCATCGTCGTGAACGCCGCGTCCACCGAGCCACCATTCGAGGCCACCGACGAACAGCAGTCGCTCGAAAAGCTGCTCCCCGCGCTCGAACGCCCTGCCCCGGCCGCGTTGCCGACAAGCAGCATCTACGCCTTCGCCGCGATGGATGCGGGCTTCCCTTATGTGAACATGACGCCGAGCCGCGGCGCGACGCTGCCGGCGCTCGATGAACTGGCCCGTAAACGTGGTGTGCCGCACGCCGGGCAAGACCTCAAGACCGGAGAGACGCTCGTGAAGTCGGTGCTGGCTCCGCTGTTCGCCCGCCGCAACCTTCGCGTCCTAAGCTGGGTCGGGCACAACATCCTCGGCAACCGCGACGGGCAGGTGCTGAACGACCCCGAGAACAAGGCGTCGAAGCTCAAGAGCAAGGACGCGCTGCTCGCGGAGATGCTCGGGTACAAGCCGCAGTCGATCGTGAGCATCGAGTATGTCGAGTCGCTCGATGACTGGAAGACCGCGTGGGATCACATCCACTACGAAGGCTTCCTCGGCACGAAGATGATGATGCAATTCACCTGGCAGGGTTGCGATTCGCTCCTGGCCGCGCCGCTGGTGCTCGACCTCGTTCGCCTCACGGCTCTCGCTCAGCGCCGCGGCGAAACCGGAACGATGCCGCATCTGGCGTGCTTCTTCAAAAGCCCCATCGGCGTGAAGGAACACGACTTCGGCAAGCAGTTCGCTATGCTGGAGGAATACGCAAAAACCAGCCACGGATGAACACAGATGAAACACGGATAAGACAAAAAAATGGGATTGAACCACAGAGGTACGGAGACACAGAGAAGATAAGAAGAAATCAGTTCTTTGAAGAATGATCTCTCTTCTGTCTTCTCTGTGCCTCCGTGCCTCTGTGGTTCAATCACTTCTGTATTATCCGTGTTTCATCCGTGTTCATCCGTGGCTCTCTTCTCGGGTTTCCAATGCAACTGGCTTTCTCGACCAACGCCTACCTGCACCACTCCTTCTCCGATACGGTCACGCGGCTCGCTGGCCTCGGCTATCGCGGCGTCGAGATCATGGCCGACGTGCCGCACGCCTGGCCCGCGTATCTGCTGCCCGAGCAGAAGCAGGCCATCCGCGATGCGCTGAGCCGGAACAAGCTCGCCATCTCGAACATCAACGCGTTCATGATGCACGCGGTCAACGACCACCGCCAAAAGTACTGGTATCCGTCGTGGATCGAGCCGGACGTGAACTATCGCCGCGTTCGCATCGACCACACCAAACGTGCGCTCACACTGGCCAAGGAACTCGGTGCGAAGTGCATCACAACGGAGCCGGGTGGCCCGATCGAGGGCCGACCGTGGGCCGAATGCCTCAAGCTGTTCGTCGAGATGCTGAAACCCGTCGTCGAACACGCCGAGAAGGAGCAAGTGCTGCTGCTCGTAGAACCGGAACCAGACCTGCTCATCGAGACGGCCGATCAGTACCTCGAATTCGCGTCGAAGATTTCGTCGCCGTTCCTCGGGCTGAACTTCGACATCGGGCACTCGTACTGCGTGAAGGACGACCCCGCAGAGACCGTGCGGCGGCTCGGCAAGCTCATCCGCCACGTTCACCTCGAAGACATCGCTCCGACGCGGGTGCATCACCACCTGATCCCTGGCGAGGGGGCCATCGACTTCGGTTCTACACTGAAGGCGCTGAAGGAAATTGGCTACGAAGACTGGGTGACGATTGAGTTGTACACCTGCCACGAGAACCCGGATGGTGCCGCGAAGACCGCCCGCGAACGGGTGCTGAAGATTGCGAATGAGGCAGGCGTTTCGCTGAGTTGAGGTATTCCCCAGGGTCACACACGGGCCGGCCCTGGGGCTTTCCAACACGATCACTTCTCGACGATCTCCAGATCCTTCGGGTCGGCAATCTCCAGTTGCGGCGACTCCTTGTTCAGCTTGATCGTACCCGTGGCGCGGACGATCTTCCCCACGAACGTGGCCGGACCGGCCTTCTCCCATTTCCCGGTTTGCACCTTCATCGAGAGCGCCACCGCGAAGTTGTCCTTCGCCCGAAAATCCTTGTTCGAGTTCAGGTACAGGTTCGCCTTCCCGCCCACCGATGCCACCGTGTACTGCACTGTCACTTTCTCGCCGACTTTCTTCGCGGCCTCAGCGGGACTCAACACTCCTTCGGGCAAGTTCATCGGCACCGGCACTGCTCCAACACCAGAACCCGTCCCCTTGAGCGTGCTGAGCCGCACCTTGAAGCCGCCCGTAGCGTCGCCGTCCTCATCGCGAATCTGCACGCCGACACGCGGATCGTCGCCGGACCAGTCGATCGTGATGAAGCCGAAGTTGTCGCCGAAGGGCATTGCCGCGAGGCGCTTGGTGTTCGCCTCCGGTGCTCGCCAGCCCTTCGACGCCTGGTTGAAGCCGCTCGATGTGATGTCGTAGAGCGGATAACCGATGGACTTGGTGTCGAGCGAGATTTCCGCGAGGTGGCGATCCCCGCTCAGGATGATGACGCCCTCGGCCCTCGTGCTGTTCAGCAGTGCGTATAGCTTCTCACGTTCCTTCGGGATGTTCGCCCACTTCTCGAATGGGTGGTCGTCCGAGATCACCTGAATGCTCGACACCAGAAACCGCACCTCGGCCGGCTTCTTGAGCTGCGCCTCAAGCCACTTCCACTGCTCGGCTCCCAGGAACGTGGCATCCGGATCGGTGTTCGGAAGGGTTGCCGCGATGCGGGTCTTGGGGTCGAACGGTCCCTTCTTGATCGGGCTGCGAAAATACCGCGTGTCCAGCATGATGATCTGGACTCGCTTGCCAGGAGGGCCGTAGATTTCCGCGTGATAGATCCCCTTCTGCTTGCGACGCGGGTCGTCTTTCCCCACGCCAAAGAAATCGAGGAACGCTTCCTGTGCGCCGTCCTTGTGCTCCCACTCCTCGCCACCGTCGTTCTTGCCGTAGTCGTGGTCGTCCCATGTGCCGATCATCGGGCACAGCGCCTTCAACTTGATGAACCCCGGCACCTTCTCCATCTCGGCGTACTTGGCGCGGATCACCTCCGGGGTGACCTTCACCTTGCGGTCAAGGTCCGCGTACATATTGTCGCCGATGAGCAAGAGCAGATCGGGCTTCGCGGCGGCCATCGTGTCGAAGATCGGCACGGGCTTGTCCTGATTGACGCACGACCCGAACGCGATCTTGGTGAGGATTTTCGGGTCGTCGGCGCGTGCCGTGGTGGCAAGCCAGAGGAGTGTGAACGCGAAAAGAAGACGTCGCATGGGGCGGATTCCCGGAGTGAGTGGATCCCGGATATTGGAACCCGAACCCGGGCTTGGGGCAAGTCATTCAGTGCGAATGAGCAGTGAAGAACCGGTGAAGGAGCAGCCTGGCAGGGTAGCGCCAATCACACCATACGCAGCAGGAACGGAACTTCCGCGAGGACGTGGAGCATTGCGAAGCTGAAGTACACGCGCCGCGTCGTGCTGTAGTCGAGGCCAAAACTCACCCACATCACCAGCACCACGCACAGTCCGAACAGCAGAAACAGCGACACGCCGCGCCGCCATGTCGGGCTTCGCCGTGCCGCCGGGATCGTGTGCAGTTCCCACGGCATCGCCCGCATTCCGATCAGCGGGATGAGCAGCACCCACACGCCATAGTGCACCATTTCCAGGAACGTGTGCGCCGCGACGAGGAAATGCGCCGAGATCCCTTCGAGGAACCACGCCCCGGAATGCTGGATGATTGAGACCGTGTTGATCCCCGTGAGTTGATCCGTGCCCGGCAACTCCGCTGCATCACGTAGGTGCCACCACAACACACCGAGGAGCAACGGGATGCAACCCACGACGCGGCGATACGCGCGACGCCATGCGGGCCGTGAACGGGTCAGTTCGCGGTCGAGGAGCCAGAGCGCCATCAGCGGGTGAACGTATACCAGCGCCACGTTCAGCGCGATTGGGTTCAGCCAGACCCCGGCGCAGAGCAGGCACGCGGCCGGCCACACCCAGCCACCATCGAACCGTGGGTTGGTTCGCGACCGCATCCAGATCAGCGTGGCAATCCAGAACACGAACACGCTGTTCCAGATCGCGTACACGGTGCCGACTTCCGCAGGCGTGGTGTATTCCTGGGTCAACCACGGCAACGCAGCATAGCTCGACGTGAGGCCCACGATTCCCGTGAGGGACACGAGGAAGAACCCGCGGAGTTTGCCGGCGCGAGCCGGGAGCCGACCGAGTGCGTACCGCGCTTCGAGCCAGTTGTGCGGCCCGGCGAACAGAAACACCGTGGCGATAGCGAACTGGATCGGGAGCGTGCCCGACATCACCGCCGCGAGAATGGCGATGCCCACGAACCCGGCCGCGAACCCCAGCCCCGGGATTCGCGGCGTCGATGTGCTCGGTGAAACGGATAGCGACGCGAGTGACACGTTCAGCCCTGCGGTTCCAGGGAATTGCGGGGGCGTCGGCTCAACCACACACCCAGTAGCATCACGCCCACAACGATGGCCATCGCCGCGAGTGCCGGTGCCGGGTTGGCCGCTTCCTGGTGTGGTGGCGGAGGTGGAGGCGGGGGCGGCAAGTCTGCCCGTGCAGCCGACGCGGCACATACCAAGGCGAAGAGGGCGAACGCGAATCGCTTCATGGATTGGGCCTTTATGCAGAATCACAAGCGAACGTGCGGGGCTGTTCGCGAATCGCGAATCCACCCACCCTCCATAGATACGCCAACTTCACATGGGAGTAACCCGGGACGTGCTGTTTTTCGTCTGTACAGCCGCGAAGTCGGATGCTATCGGCCATCGAAACGAAGTGTTGTTGGGGGAAGCAGATGATGTTGTCGGGGCTTGCGAGCCGCAGCGGCTGGGGGGCCGCTGTGCTGCTCATCTTGGGTCTGGTTCACGGCAAGGCACGCGGGCAGGAGCCTCTCGCGCCGTTGTCGCCCGCCCAGTTGGCGCCTCCATCCGTGGTGGTTGTGTCCGATCAGACGCCATCAGTCATACCTGATGCGAGCGCCGCCGCGCCTGCGGTGGGCGAGGCGACTGCCGTTCCGAGTAGCGGTGAGATCAAGCCCGTAAACCGCGACATCCGGCTGTATGACTCGCTTCACTGCGACGACAACTACGGGCTGAAATCGCTGTTCGATTCGCTCCACCCCGAGAACGCCAAGGGGAAGCACTGGTACGAGAAGATCTCCGTTCGAGGGTATGCTCAACCCCGGTTTGGCCGCACCCTGTACCAGGCTCCAGGCAGTGCCGATCCAAGCCTTCCGGCCGACCGCGGCATCAACGGGAACGCGGAAGATTTCTCGATGCGGCGGGCCCGGTTGATTCTGTTTGGCGATGTCAGTGACTACCTGTCCTTCTACTGGCAGCAGGATTTCGCGGTGACGCTGCCCGGCGCTTCGACGACCTTCTTCGGCCAACTCCGCGACCTCTACGGCGACGTGTACCTGGACAAGGAGCGGGTGAACCGGTTCCGGGTTGGTCTGTCCAAGGTTCCATATGGCTGGGAGAACATGCAATCCAGCCAGAACCGCGTGCCGCTCGACCGAACCGACGGCATCAACACGGCCGTCAGTCTGAATGAGCGAGATCTCGGCGTGTTCTACTACTGGACTCCGAAAGACAAGCAGAAGCTGTTCAAGGATCTGGTCGATGGCGGTTTGAAAGGCTCGGGGAATTTCGGTATCTTCGCGCTGGGTGTTTACAACGGTCAGGGCCTGGCATCGATCGAACAGAACCTCGATCCCCACGTCGTGGCACGTTTCACGTGGCCATTCCAGCTTCCCAGCGGGCAGGTTGTGGAGGCCAGCATTCAGGGCTACACCGGCAAGTACGTGGTTGCGGGTGCTCCCATCCGACCACTGGGCGTGGGCGATTCGACGACTCCCGAAGGTACGGGTGGCAACAAGGGCTTCCTCGATCAGCGAATCGCAGCAACCGTGGTGTGGTACGCGCAGCCGTTCGGGTTCCAGGCGGAATGGAACGTCGGTCGGGGGCCGGGGCTGAACGACGAACAGACCGCAGTGGAGACCCGACCGCTCCAGGGCGGATACGCGATGGTCATGTACAAGATCGACACGGCGAAGCACGGGATCTTTATCCCGTACACCCGGTTTCAGAGCTACCGTGGCGGCTACAAATCGTTGTTCAACGCACCCTTTGGTAACCACGACGAATGGGATCTTGGCGTGGAGTGGCAAATCCGCAAGGAGATGGAGCTGACGCTCGAATACAGCTTCGTCAACGGCGTGAACGTGAGCGCAAGAGACAAGGCAGGCGTGACCTCATACCAGAACTTCGATGGTGGCGTGCTTCGGGCACAGTTCCAGATCAACTACTGATTCGACTGGAATTGGTTTTGGTAGGGTGGGTCGAGTCGCGCTTCGCGACGAGCCCCACCATTTTCTTTGGTATTGGTGTGGCTCAATCGCAAAGCCACTCTCGACCCACCTACCGAACTTCTACCTCTGAGTCGCCTGAGAACCGCGAGTCAGTGCGAAACCTTGTCCGCTCCGGGAAGCACGGCCTGGAAATCGCGGGCGATGCGCTCGATGTACGACGTGAGCAGTTGCTCCACTCGTTCGGCCGTGTCGGCCACCACCACGAAGCCGATGTGGTGCTTCATATCCACGCGGTAAACGATCTCTGGATCGGTGAAGCCCGAGGTGTCGGGTTGTTCTTGCCGTGCAAGAGACATGACCACGCCACCGAACCGCTGCTTCAATGGAGGCAACCGGTAAGCGTTCGAGCCACGGGCGGCTTCGAGTGCGGCCCATTCGCCCCACAGGTTCACGCCCGTCGCATGTTCCACCATCTCGGACGTGTACGCGCCGCCCACACGGGCCGATGTCTCGATGAAGTAGAACTTCCCGTCGGCATGTGCTCGCATGAACTCCGTGTGCGACGCGCCCCAGCCCAGCCCGAAGCCGCCGAGTACCTTCGCATTGGCTTCGCGCAGCGCCGCGACCTCGGGCCGGTCGCGGGGAACCGTGCGGGTCGCATAAACACCGCCACCCTGGTACACGTCGAGCAGTGGCCGCCAGTAAGCGTTCACCTCGGCAAACACCACTTGCCCGTTTTCGCTGAGCGAATCGACGTGGTACAGGTCGCCCGGAATCATCTGCTCGATCAAGTGGAATGAGCGATCGTCGCCGAGTTCGTGGACGCGTTGTAAGGCTTCGTCCGACGTGTGAACCTTGCGTATGCCGGCAGCGGATGCCTCGCTCCGCGGCTTCACGAGCCACGGACCGGGAACGCGGGCCAGAAACTCCTTCACCTCGTGTTCGTTGAACAGCGGGCAGAACTCGGGGATATTGATCCCGAGTTCGCGGGCCTTCGTGCGCATCGCGAGCTTGTCACGGAAGAATCGGGAGGCCGAGTCGCCATGCCCGGTGTCGGTCATGCGGAAGTGTTCGCGAAGATACGCCCCGACCTCGATATCGAAGTCGTCGAGTGCGACGATGCGATCGAACTTGAGGAACCGAGTCAGGAACGCGACGGCATTCACGAGACCGCGGCGATCGTGGAAGTTGTTCACCGCGAACACATCGGTGCAAGCGTGCCGTGCCCACGGCTCCTTGAGCGCCGATTCAACCGTCAGCAGATACACCGCGTGCCCGTCGGCCTTGAGGCGTTCGAGGAAGCGATTACCTTTAAAGTAGCTGGCGACGCAGAGGAAGTTCATGGGACTCGTGGAGTGCGGAATAAGGGATCGGACAGCCGAACAGCGGGAGGCTACTTGCCTTCTGTCTTATATACCTCCATCCGAATTCGCCGAGGTTGTGTTGCGCAAACCCTGGCGAGGCTCGTAGTTCCTGGTTAGACTTCAAGCTGCCATTCGATCCGATTTCGCGGAGGTCTTCCGTGCTTCGTTCACTCACACTTCTGCTTCTGTTCACTCCGCTTGCACTGCTCTCGACAGGCACCACTCACGCTCCCGCCCAGGCTCCGAGTTCGACGAAAATTGAACCAAAGAAGGACGGCGCATTCGGGGGCCGAACCAAGGCCGGGAAGAAGCAGCTACTCAAGGATTTCGGTGGTAGCGAGGAGGGCGAAGAAGCGGTGATGCTCGGGCTGGCATGGCTCACCCAGATGCAGAAACCCGATGGCGGCTGGGTGTACGACGGCAATCGGGCCGCTGATACCGCTCCCGCGACGGGCATGGCGATTCTGGCGTTCCTGGGTGCGGGGCAGTCGCACAAGGAGGGCCGCTACAAGCAGACCGTGCAGGCCGGCCTCGAATGGCTTGTGAAGGACATGGAAAATGCCCAACACCCCAAGGCCGGTCACTTCAAGGGTGCCCACGATATGTATGGGCAGGGGATCGCGACCGTGGCACTGTGCGAAGCCTACGGGATGACGCAGGACCCCGCGCTGAAGGCCGCGGCTCAACTCGCGCTCGACTACATCCAGAAAGGTCAGGGCGGAAACGGAAGCTGGGGGTATCAGGCCGGCGGATCGGGCGATACCTCCATTGTCGGCTGGCAGGTTCAGGCCCTCCACGCGGGGCAACTCGCGGGGTTGAACGTCGATGACAAGGTCATCAAGAAGGCGGTGCAGTTCCTCAATGTTGCCGGGGCGGGGCAAAGCAAGGCGGCATACGGCTACGCTAACAGCTCGGGCGCGGCACCAGCGACATCGTTGACCGCGATCGGCTTGCTGTGCCGGTACTACGTCGACGACTGGCGTTCGACCAATGCCGGGTTCGCCGAGGGCACGAAGGGGTTATTGCGACTGGCTCCGAAGCCCAACGCCGCGGGGCAATTCCCGAACGCAGTGGACCTGTACTACTACTACTACGCGACGCAGGTGGTGCGGTTTTTCGGCGGCGACGAATGGCGGGACTGGAACGAAGGCGTGAAGGACGCAACCGGCAAGCGGATGGGCGGAATGCCCGACTGGCTCATCTCCATCCAGAACCGGTCACGCACGAATCGTGGCAGTTGGGATGCGGCTTCAGGTGGTCAGTGGATCGGCAACAACTGTGGTCGCCTCGGAACAACATGCATGTCATTGCTAACGCTGGAGGTGTACTACCGGTACACTCCTGAAGGCAACCAGAACGAACCGAAGAAGTGACTTCCACCCGGAGATGTCGCGTGTGCCGTCTCGTCGCGTTCCCGCTCCTCACCTTCTCACTGCTGCTGCTCGCCAGCATGGGGAACTCGCACGTCGCTGCCCAGGAGCCTGATCTACCGAAGGTCGAGCCGAAGAAGGACGACCCCAAGAAGGGGATCGATCGCAGCGGCGCGACCCGGAAGCGACTGCTCAAGGATTTCGGCGGCAGCGAGGAAGGCGAAGAAGCGGTGATGCTCGGGCTGGCATGGCTCACCCAGATGCAGAAACCCGACGGCGGCTGGGTGTATGACGGATCACGGTCGGAGGACACAGCACCCGCGACGGGAATGGCAGTGCTGGCGTTCCTGGGCGCGGGTCAGTCACACAAGACTGGCCGGTACAAGCAGACCGTGCAAGCTGGCCTCGACTGGCTCGTGAAGAACCAGGAACCGGCGAACAGCGCGAAGTCGGGCCATTTCAAGGGCGCGACGGATATGTATGGCCAGGGGATCGCGGCGCTTGCGCTATGCGAAGCCTACGGAATGACCCAGGATGCCGAGATCAAGGAATCGGCGCAGCTCGCGATCAACTTCATCCAGCGAGCACAGGCGAAGAACGGCAGTTGGGGGTATCGCGCGGGGATGGCTGGGGACACGTCGATTGTTGGCTGGCAGGTGCAGGCGCTTCACGCGGGGCAACTCGCCGGCCTCGAAGTGGATGAGAAGATCATCAAGAAGGCGGTGCAATTCCTCGACCGCGCCGGGGCCGGGCAGAGCAAGGCAACCTATGGCTACGGCGACAGTGGCGGTGCAGCACCGGCCACATCGCTTACCGCGATCGGGCTGCTGTGTCGGTACTACATCGACGGCTGGCGCCCGGAGAATGTCGGGTTCGCCGAGGGTGCGAAGGGGCTGCTGAGGCGGCTTCCACGGCCGGAGAACAAGGGTTCGCTCGACCTCTACTACTACTATTACGCGACGCAGGTCGTGCGGTTTTTTGGCGGGGACGAGTGGAAGGACTGGAACGAGGGCGTCAAGCACGCGGATGGCACACGCAAGGGCGGAATGCCTGCCTGGCTGATCGCAATTCAGAACCGCACCCCAACCGAGCGAGGCAGTTGGGACCCACTGGGCGACACATGGATCAGCCAGGATTGCGGGCGACTCGGAACAACATGCATGTGCCTGCTGACGCTCGAGGTGTACTATCGCTACACCCCGGAAGCAGCGAACAAGGAACAGCCGAAGAAACCGTGAACGCCCAGCAGAACAAGTATTCTCGGGTGCTCCCCCATTACAGGGGAGTTGTACTTAGCACTTTCAGCCACGTCACCAAGTCCGGCGGTTGGTTTCTCAGCGAAGAACGACAGCATCGGTGTGAGAGCAGGTGCGTTCGGTGTTCACTGAAGCAACGCGAAAGGGGCGAGCATGTCTCGGTTCACACTGTGCGGAATCCTGTTTTGGCTGATGCTGGGTTCACTTGTCTCCGCACGGGTCAATGACGCCGATGATGAGATCGTCGCGCTCGTGAAATCGCACGGGGGAGTCGCCATCCGGAGTGTCACACTCCCAGGCAAACCCGTGATCGAAGTGGGTTTGAAAGGTACCGGTGTAACGGATGCGGACCTCAAGAAACTCGCGAAACTCAACAGCCTGGCTTCGATCAATCTGAACGATACCAATGTGACGGACGTCGGCCTGAACGAATTTCAAGCCGCGTTGCCGAAGTGCGAGATCCAGGCCAACGCCGTGAACAAGGTTGTCCCGTTCATCGAAAAATTGGGGGGCACAGTCACGCGGAACGGTCAGCAGGTCTGGAAGCCGATTATTGCCATAGACCTCGCTAGCACACCAACGACCGACGCAAGTTTGAAGGAGTTGGCGACACTCAATAGCCTGACGTCGCTGTACCTGGGTTTTACGGAGGTGACAGACATCGGTTTGAAGGAGTTGGCCAGTTTCAAAAGTCTTGACACGCTCGACCTGAGCGGCACGGAGGTGACGAGCGAGGGCTTGAAGCACCTGGTCGCGCTCAAAAAGCTAACCGCACTTCACCTCAACGATATCGAGGTAACGGATGCAAGTTTGAAGTCGATCGCGGCACTCACGAACCTCACCACTCTTCACTTGAACGGCTCAAAACTGACAAACGGATGCCTGAAGGAACTGGCCTCGCTCAAAAGCCTGACCACCCTCCAATTCATCGACTTCACGATTACCGACCAGACACTGGCGGTGTTACGCGAGATCAACCTCTTCCATGCTCTCATCGCAGCGGCAGCCAAAAAAGGTCAGCGACCGAGCAAACCCGATGATGTTGTCGCACTCGATTTGAGCGATTCGGAAGTGACCGATGTGGGCCTCAAGGAGTTAGTAGCGTTACAGAATCTCGTCGCGCTCGACTTGAGCAGCACCAAGGTGAGTGATGCGGGGATGAAAGAACTCGCGAGGCTCAAGAAGTTGACCACGCTCAATCTCAGCGGGACGCAAGTGGCGAATAACGGTGCAAAGGAACTTGCCAACTTCGTCAACCTCACCGAACTTTACCTGTTCAACACGAATGTGAGTGATGCCGCGTTAAAGGAACTCGTGACACTCAGGAATCTCACCACGCTTACCCTTGGTGGCACAGAAGTCACTGAAGATGGGGTGCGGGAACTTCGAAAGGCATTGCCGAAGTGCAAGATCATCAAGTGACGTGGAGATTCTACTACCGCCACTTTCAGTTGTCGTCAGTGAGCAGCGTTATCCGAGGTAATCCGCGTGCAGGCTATCGAAGAGTTGGTGGGGGAATGAGCGAGATTGTGCCAGGGTCTTGTGAAGGTGTTTCCCCTCACACGCTCCTCGAAGACTCGGAGCGTGTGAGGGGAAACACCTCCCTTCAAATCCGATGCACGGGTGGTCATTCCGTCACCGTATCTAAACCTTGAACACTTCGCGCACATTGTCACGCAACAACCGGGTGCCCAGTGCCACCGCGTCGGTCTCGCTCATCACGCCGGGGCGGACGAATTCGTCGGCCAGCACGTTGGCCAGCAACCGACGATACATCGCGTACTTCGGCAACACGAACTCCAGCTTGTACGCATCGGAGTAGTAACCGATCAGCTTCGTCTTCGGCACTGCGGTGATCCGCTCCGTCAGATCCTTGCGAATGTATGGCGGGGTGTTCGAGTACCACCAGTGACCGTTCGGCAGCACGTTCGGGAAGATCCACGAGTACGCGACGAGTTCCTGGTTCTGGGCGCTCGTCAGCACCGACACGGGGAACGTCACTTCCGGGAACGCGTTGAACAGTTCCTTGTACTGAATCAGGCTTGTGCGCTGGTCGAACAGGTCTTGCCCCTGGAACACGCCCTTCTCGTACACACGCCGGTTCACGCCGATCATCAAGTCGAACGGCAGGCGGAAATCGCGGCACGATTCGGCGATCATCCAGAAGATGCCGGGCGCGAGATCGTGGAAATCGTGGAACTGCATCTGTTCGTAGAAGTGCTCGTCGTCGAACGGCACCGGGTGGAAGCTCGGCGGCAGCGAGATGGCACAGGCCTTCGCCCCATTCCGGGAGAAGTGCATGACAAGCTTGGCCAGCGCCATTCGCAAGGTTGCAGCGTCGTGTACTTCGACGCCAGTGCAGGCCGCCAGTCGCCGCCGGGTCTCGGGCTTGTCGAACTGGAAGACAAGCGTGTCCGTCCGCAAGCACGGGACGTAGGTTTCCGTGTCGAAACCGGTGAGCGGATCATCGAACTCGTTCGTCAGGAAGATCTTTTCGAGCTTCGTCTTGGCAAAGACCTGCTTCTCCCAGTCCTTTTGCGCGAAAGTCTTCTCGGCGGCGTCGAACAACTTGTCCGCGTCGGCTTCGGTGATCCGGTTGCCGGTGAAACCCAGGAACGTGCGGGCGATATCGAGGAACCAGCCATACTGGGCTGTGTTGTCGTATCGGTCCATGTGCTTGACGATCTCGCGGACCCGCTCACGTGCGGGTACGTCCTTCCCGAGCGGAGCCTGACTCATCCCGGCCGAGTGCGCGAGTTCGGTGTAGTAGTGGTATCCGAGAATGTCGTCGAGCGACTTCGAGACCGGCTTGAGCGGGTCGATGTGCGAATGCGGGTCGATCAGTGGGATGTTGGACAGTGCCGAGTTCAGGTCGGCGACGAGCGTATCAGTGGCCACAGCGGCTCCTCCGCGATTCCGGCTGACTTGTCAGAGTTACCTGGGTTACGTCTTACAACGCCCGGCAAGAATTACAAATCTGGCGACCGCTTCCGAGACGCACCCTGAGCACGATCACCGATCAAATCGGATGCAAGTACTGATTTGTGAAGTTGTTATCGACAAGATGCATTCCAGGCGCGTCACGATTTTTGGCATTGGCACGGAGGCTGCTTTACTCCTTATCGTCCGCGACACGCTTCCCCCAAGCGACTGCGGATCGGTGCCGGGCCACGACGGCGAACCTTCCCCCAAGGTAAGCCAACCCCTCGTGGGTCAGCACCGCAAGAATGAAGGCCACAACGATCCTCCCCCGGATCGAGGCCACGGAAGAGATTTCCCCCCTCTTCCGCACCCGTCAGACACCACGTCCGTTCCCCTGTCAGAAAACATCCTTCCCCCTCCGCCGCCTTCCCCCAAGGCGGCGGTCGTCTTTTCCACTCAGATTAAGAATCACTGCAAAGTGCAAAATCCTGACTGCAAACTGCAAAGTGAAATACATTTGGCCGCTTTCGGAGTCGGAAAACGCTGGGCATTCGTTCGCAGTTAGCATTTTGCAATCCGTATTTTGCAGTTTGCAGTTTCGTTCCGGCCGAGTGGTGCACGAAATGTGGACTGTAGGGGTGTTGCGGGCTGTACGCTCGTGTGGTAGCGTGCTTGCGGTGCCCGCGCCTGTTTGGCCCGGACCGAATTGACCTATTTCAACCCTGAGGATCAGATGATCGTTCGTCTGCTCGCCGCCGTTTTAGCGGTCGCTGTCGCCCCGGTTGCCGCACGGGCGGCGGATGAAGAAAACCCATACAAGTCCGTCAAGGTCGGTGACTTCGCCACCTACAAGATGAAGGTCAACGTCGGCCCGATCGCCATCGACGGGACCACGACGCAGAGCGTCACTGCGAAGACCGACAAGGAAGCGAAGATCAAGGTCACCGCTGCCGTCAACGGCATGGAAGCTCCGGCTCAGGAGCAGACCATCGATCTGACCAAGCCATACGACCCGACGAAGGTTGGCGGCGGGCTTCCCGGTGGAACCGAAGCCAAGGTCGAGAAGGGCAAGGAAGGCAAGGAGAAGATCAAGGCAGGCGGCAAAGAATTCGACGCCACCTGGACCGAATACAAGGTGAAGGCCAAGGCCAATGGCATGGACATCGACGCCGACATCAAGGTGTGGACTTCGAAGGAAGTGCCAATGGGCATGGTGAAGATGACCATGAAGGCGACCGTTGCCAAGATGGACATGGAAATGACGATGGAACTCTCCGAGTTCGGCAACAAGCCTGCCAAGTGAGTTAGGTGAGCCACCGGGGTTTACCCCCGTGGTGTCTGAGATCACCCAAGCGCCACGGGGGATAAACCCCGTGGTTCGCCGCCGACCCACCTCTCCGTGTAGTCAAAATGCGAAAGTCGCGTTGGTTTTTGCAAACGCGATGTTGACGACACGAGGATGAGGGGTTAAGTGTATTAAGTTAAGGATTCTTCCCGAATCCCGGGCTTGACAGTGGATCGTCACCGGAATCGGGAACCGGTTAATCGGGCCGGCACCTCCCCCGATCCTGTGCACAGAAGGAGATACGGCAATCCCTCCATTCGATCGTAATGCCGCCCCGCGCGGCCCGGCTGGACCCCGGATGAATGAGCAAATCCGCATCAGTCCCATCCGCCTCATTGGAGCCGAGGGCGAGCAACACGGCATCGTGCCGACCGCTCAGGCTTTGGAGATGGCCCGCGAGGCCGGTTTGGATCTCGTTGAAGTGGCCGACAAAGAACGGCCCCCGGTCTGCAAGATCATGGACTACGGCAAGTTCAAATATGCCCAGTCCAAGAAGTCTCACCAGAAGACTCACCAGCAAAAACTCAAGGAAATTCGCGTTCGTCCCAAAACGGGCGACCACGATATCGACACCAAGATCGCGCAGGCTCGCAAGTTCCTCGAACACAGCGACAAGGTGCAGGTGAACGTCCTGTTCCGAGGTCGCGAGATGCAGCACATCGAGGAAGGCCAGCGGGTGATGAACCAGCTTCTCGAAGCCTTGATCGATCACTGCAAGCTTGAGTCGCCGGCGCGCATGGAAGGCAAGCGGATGGTCGCCCTGCTGGCACCCAAGCCAGGAGGCGGAGGCACCGTCAAGCCGCCCTCCCCGCCAAAGCCCAAGGTGGACAAGCCCGAAGGCAAGCCTCCCGAGAAGGCAGAGAAGGCACCCGCTGCAGACAAGGCTCCCGCTGCGGATAAGGCACCCGCTGTGGCATCCGCTCCGCCTGCTGCGAAACCCGCGCCGGCCGCAACCCCGGAAGCCAGCCCTCCAGCTGCTCCCGCCAAGCCCGCTGCGGCCAAAGCAAAAGCAGAAGCTCAGCCCAACGGGTAAGCAATTCTGGACAGGACTTCCCGCAGGCACCGGTTCGTCCTACAATCAGCGGTTACCGAATGGAACGGCGCTCGAATCCTGGGAAACACCCAGGGTTCGTGCGTTTCCATTTGTTTGTCGCGGCATTTCCGCGACTCCCCGGAGGGCACGTCGAACGGTTCGACATGCTCACGCCACAGGTGACGGGGGGACTTCAAGACCTTGGAGAGAATGAAAAAGGAAAGATGTAAAAGTGCAGAACCGCTCGCGGCTTTGTTTAACTTTTACCTTTTCACTTTTTAATTACTCCCCATCGCTCCCCCGCACGGAGACCATCCCATGGCAAGACACAACAAGACGAACAAGAGCGTCAAGAAGCGGATCAAGGTGACCGGCACCGGCAAGTTAAAATATGCCAAGGTGGGGAAGCGGCACTTGAACGCCCACATGTCGCCCAAGCGGAAACGACAGCTTCGCGTGGCCGGTGTCATCGGCGATCGCCAGAGGGTGCAGAAGAAGTACAAGATCGCACTCGGCGTGCTGTGACGGTTGGTGTTTTACACCCCGCAAAACACTCAACATTAAACACCAAACACAAGAGGTTCTGTCATGGTTCGTTCGGGTAGTGGAAGGACACAGGCGGCTCGCCGTAAGCGAACACGCAAGCTCACCAAGGGATTTCGCGCTAGCCGGCACAACTTGTTCCGGATGGCAATTGTCACGCTCATCCGGTCGCGCGTGTATGCGTTCCGCGACCGCAAAGCGAAGAAGCGCCAGTATCGCCGCATGTGGATTGTCCGCGTCAACGCGGCCTGCCGGATGCGCGACATGCGATACAGCGAGTTCATTCACGGGCTGCAACTGGCGCTGATCTCGCTCGATCGCAAGTCGCTCTCCGAGATCGCGATTCACGATCCGGGTACGTTCGACAAGCTCGTCGAGATCGCCAAGGCCGCCGTCGCCAGCGCGAAGAAGTAAGGTTCACGATGTTTCACGGTGAGGCAGGCAACAATGCCTGCCTCGCTAATCGATTTCGCAGTCCCCGACGATCTGAACTCCGAGTGGTCCGGTCAAATCTGAAGCCGTGTGCAGTCACATGAGCGCGACGCTGGAAGAACTGAAATCGACAGCCTCGGGCTTGCCCCTTTCTGAACGGGCCGAACTGGCTCACTATCTTCTTCACACTTTAGAGGTTCCCGACGAAGGTGCCGCCGCCGAATGGCTTGCTCTCGCCGAGCGTCGGATGGACGACATCCGGGCTGGTCGTGTCGTCGGCGTCCCGGCGAATCAGGTGATGAAAAGCCTGCAGAGGCCGCGTCAGTGAAGCCGATCGAGTTCCACCCCGATGCCGTCCAGGAAGCCAACGACGGGGTGGATTACTACGACGAGGTGCTCTCGCTGTTGAACGTGCGGCGTGGCCTGTGCGGAGCCGGCATCGCAGCGGTCGTCGCAGCCGTTTTGGTGGTCGCGCTGCCAATCGGGTTCATGGCCTGTGGGCTAGATTTCCCCGGAGCGACAACTGCCAACTTGGGGTACGACCTACGGGAGAAACCCGAGCAGTTGATTGTTCCGGCCATCGGGAGTGCGGCGATTTTCGCGTGCGCGGGGTGGGCAACCTTTGCCCCCGCCGGACAGTATCGGTTCGACCGAACACTGGTGATTGTGTTTCTAGCTGGCTTGTATGTGTGGGTGATTGGCGCAGTGTCGGACCTCGCCCCTCGCCACTACAAGGGGATGTCGAACCGGGAGGCCTATCCCCTCCTGACACTCTATGTCCTCGGGCCGCCCCTACTCACAGCAGCGCTTCTGACGGTCGCGCGGGTCTATCGTCTGAGCAAAGGAAGGCGCCCGAGAACTTCCAGTAAGTCAGCCACGTAGCCTTGTTTGAAGTGGTTTGGTTTGGCCCTCGGCTCCCATCTTCTTCATTTCCACATCTAACGACAACAGACTCGCGGCGAAGTACACTGTGAGGCCAGACGGTCCCACACTCATTCCCACGGGTGCCGAATGTTTTCGGATCACTCCCAGCTCTTGACGCGGATTGAATCCTTCGACATTGATGGCGGTTCGGTTGGCCTGCCCTTCGCGGCGAGGCTGGCCCGCGAAAACGGTTGGCCCCGGGTCTACGCCGACCGTGTGATCGCCGAATACAAGCGGTTCGTGTTCCTCTCGATGATCTCCGATACCCCGATGTGCCCCTCGGAAGACGTCGACGCGGCCTGGCATCTCCACCTCACGTACACCCGCAGTTACTGGAAGCGATTCTGTGGCGAGGTGCTCGGGCGGCCGCTACACCACGAACCGACGAAGGGTGGGCCGGCGGAGCACGAGAAACACCTGAGCATGTACGCCCGAACGCTCCAAGCCTACCGCGACGCATTCGGGGCAGAACCGCCGTCGGATATCTGGAGCCACGCCGACGCTCGCTTCGGGGAGGATCTGGCCCACCGCGTCGTGAACACGAGCCGGAACTGGGTGATCCCCAAGGCTCCGGTGCGAAGCGCAGCGAAGTTCGCGATACTCTTCGCCGCGGTCGCCGTGTTCGTCCCGGGTTGCGATGGCGGGCTGAACCCCTTCGCGCTGCGGGGGGCGAACTTCCTCGGCTTCCTCATCCCGGCGATGATCGCGGCCGTGTGCCTCGGGCGGGTGATCGTCTCCAATCGGCGCGGCGCTGAGCCGGAAGATCCCGAAACGGTGCCCGAGTTGAACTGGGAGCAGGTCGCGTATCTTGCGGGCGGTCCGGCGCGGCTGACCACAACGGCTATCGCGCGACTGGTGGCGGACGGTTCGGCAGCGATCATGGGTGACCGGCTTGTACCTGTCGGCGAACTGCGTGCGGAGGCGACGGTCGTGGAGAAGACGGTGTTCAGGGCGCTTCCCGTGGCGAAGACGAAAGAGGCGCTGGCTCCGATCGCGAAATCGGTCGATGCGATGTACGCGGATGAAGCCCGCCAACTGGAGAACGATGGCTACCTGATGTCCCGCGACGCGAAGGCGAAGGCGTGGGTTCTGGGAATCCTGCCGCTGATGGTGCTGCTGCTGGGCTTTGCCCTGCCTCGCTTCGCGATGGGAATCATGAACGGCAAGTCCGTCGAATTTCTGATCGTGACTGTGATGGTGGGTCTGATCGTGAGTCTGGCGATCATCGGTGTGGGCATCTCGCGGCTGACTCGCCGAGGTGAACACGCCCTTGTGAAGATCAAGGACCGAAACGCAACGCTCCAAACCGGGACAGCGTGGAGTGGTTCGCACGATGCCGCGATGGCGATCGCACTCTTCGGCACGGCGGCGCTGGCGGGGTCAAGTATCGCGTACCTCCAGGACTGGTATCCCCGGCAGTCATCGGCCACGTCTTCGGGTGGCTGCGGCACATCAGGCTGCGGAACCGGTGGTTGCGGCGGGGGAGGAGGCGGTTGTGCCGGCGGAGGCGGCGGTTGTGGAGGTGGTGGCTGCGGCGGTTGCGGCGGCGGTGACTGAACCGCATGGTCACGCTGTTGATGTTCCGCATTCACCGTCTGCGGATGCGGATTGAAACTCGTCTGATCGGATCGCGATCCCCAGGTAGACCGAGGCTTCGTCGAGCGTGCGAAACACAGCCATCTCCTTCTTGGTTCCGGGCTGCATTTCGCGATATGCCTCGTACATCCGTCCCAGGCCGAAGACCAGTTGTTGCGGAGCCACGATAGCTAACTTCCCAGTAGCGACGGACTCCGCCATCTCCGCCGACAGGCTCGCGAGATCTCGCATATTCTTGGCGGTTGGTGACTCGATGGTTTCCGCGAATGTCATGTCCACGACTTCGCAGTAGCCGGCGACATCAGGACGTGACCAGACCGTGCGCTGGTATTCGAACATATCCTGGGCCAGCACCGTGCCCACGCCCCAGGTTAAGATCAGTCGCCGTTGATGGTCGATGCGATATTTGACTGGCACGTACTGTGACCTCCCCCACTCTATCGTCGAACGACGGTGTGGATTCGGCTCCGGGTGTCCTCATCTGGCGCGAAGAAGATGCTTCGCGAGAATCTTCCAAAGTTGCTCGTTGACCTTCATGTACTTATCCCGCTTCTCGCGTGCAAAGTCCACAGCCAATTGAAGCTGGGTGCCCCTGTATATTTGGCGTCTTGGGAAGGCGAGGCTCCTGCCGAGCTGTTTTCGTAAGAGAACTCCCGGCTCGGCAGCAGCCTCGCCCTCCCGGTGCCAAAATCCAAAGCGGCACCTTGAAGCTGATCCTCGTCGAGCCGACGTGGCAGTTGTGCATCAAGTGGCGTGACAATGTAATTGACCCGGGGTGGCCGCCAACCGAAACTGGGCCATGTCAAACCCTGCCTCCCTGGTGCCATCCGGGAAGGATCGGATGACCGACGTTCCCCAACACCGAGAAGTTCACATGCTCCCTTACCGACGGGTTCCGGCTTTCGCCCTGGTGGCCCTCGCCATGATCGCTTTGCCAACCCCCACACCCGCAACAGATCCGATCGTCTTCATCACGGCGTTCGCTCCCGGCGAGAAGGGTGGAATCCACGCTTACGAGTTCGACACCAAGGAAGGCAAACTCAAGCCGATCCAGCGCACGGCCGGTGCCGAGAATCCGTTCTTCCTGGCACTGTCACCGAACAAGAAGTTCCTGTACTCGATCCATGCCAAGCAGTTTGGCGGGAAGGAAAAGGAACAGGTCGCGGCATATGAGGTCGTGGGCCGAACCGGCGAGTTGAAGCTGCTCAACAGGCAATCGGCGGAAGGGACCGCGGCGTGCTACCTGGACGTTGACACATCAGGGAAGTCCGTGCTTGTGGCGAACTACACTTCGGGGAGCGTGGCGTCGCTTCCGGTGAAAGCCGATGGCTCGCTCGGCGAACCCGCGTCGTTCTTCCAACACATGGGGTCCAGCGTGAACCCGAAGCGGCAGAAGGAACCACACGCACACTGCATCGTCGTCAGCCCGGACAACAAGTACGCCTTCGCTGCCGACTTGGGGCTTGATCAGATCCTTTGCTACAAGCTCGACCCCGCCACGGCAAAACTCTCGGCCAACGAGCCGCCCTTTGCGAAAACCCCAGCCGGGGCGGGGCCGCGGCACCTCACCTTCCACCCGAACGGGAAGCGGGTCTACGTCATCAACGAGTTGCTGAACTCCGTCACGGTGTTCGATTACGATGCGAAGTCGGGCACCCTGACTGAGAAGCAGACGATCTCCACGCTCCCGGACGACTTCAAGGGCACCAGCTACTGTGCCGATCTGAAGATCACGCCGGATGGGAAGTACCTGTACGGAACGAACCGCGGGCACGATAGCGTGGCCGCTTACAGCATCGCCGAGGATGGGAAGCTGTCGCTCATCGCCATCGAGCCAAGCCTCGGGAAGGGGCCGCAGAACCTGGCCATCACTGCGGGCGGCGATTGGTTGCTCTGCGCGAACATGCCAGGGAACAACGTCGCGGTGTTCGGGATCGACCCCAAGACGGGGCGGCTCAAGTCGGCCGGCGATCCGATCAAGCAGCCGAGTCCGTCGTGCATCATGCTGCTGCCGTGATCTGAGCAGGTTGCGATACTTCGTTACCGCCCGGCATGCAGCCGGGCGGCCCGAGTCGTGCAACAGAGGATCTCATCACGCTCTTTCCCGGCAAAAGTGATACAGAAGCAGGAACCCATCCAGGAGACCATCATGCGTGTCGTGTGGTTCATCACGGGAGTCGTGGTAGCGTCGTCGCCGGGATTAGGCGGGGCCGCCGAACCGACACCCGCCGAGGTCTTCGAGAAGCGGATCGTCCCGATCTTCAAGTCGCCCAATCCGTCGAGTTGCGTGCAGTGTCACCTCGCGGGAGTTGACCTGAAGGACTACATCTTGCCGGACGCGGAGAAGACGTTTCGCAGCCTGCGGGACCAGGGGTTGATCGACCTCGACGCCCCCGAGAAGTCCAAGATTGTCAAGCTCATCGACATGGGTGGCAACGCCAAGGGGCCGAACGCGGTGAACGCCAAACTCCGTGTTGCCGAGCGGGATGCGTTCGTGGCGTGGATCAAGGCGTGTGCTGCGGACCCGAAATTGAAGGTCGCGCCGAAGTTGGACGAGAAGGACCGGGCACAGCCGGCACGCCCGGTCGAGGTGATTCGACACGCCCGGAAGGATCAGGTTTTGGAGTCGTTCGAGAAGAACGTCTGGGCGTGGCGGTTCCGGTGCATGAACTGTCACACCGAGGGGACGCCGCAGAACGACAAGTACCGCAAGGAGTACGGCGAGCGTGTTGCATGGGTGAAGAAGGGCGGTTCCAGCGACACCCTGGAATATCTGATCGCCTCGAAGCTGATCGACCCCGCCAAGCCGGAGCAAAGCCCGCTTCTCCGCAAGCCGCTCGGGGAGAAGCACGAGGGCGGGACAAAGTTCGTCGTCGGCGACGACGCCTATAAGGGATTCCGCACCTGGATCGAGGACGTAGCGGCGATCCGTGGGGACAAATACGCCACGCCTGCGGATCTGCCGCCCACCGACGTCGGCCCACAGCGGTTCGGCACCGAACTCTGGCTGAAGCTCACCGCCTGCCCACCCGGGTGGGGCGACAAGTTCCTCCAGGCCCGCGTCTTCGCCTGGGATGCCAAGCGGAAGGCGTGGGACGAGACTCCTATCGCCGTGTCGGATCGCGTCGTCTCTGGTAAAGCGAATCTCTGGCAACACAGCCTGACGCTACTCGCGGCCAAGGACTCGGAACGGGCGAAGGCGTGGCGGTCTGGCAAGCCGTCGCTGCCCGACGGGAAGTACTTACTACGGGTCTATGTGGATGGTGACGGCAAGCTCGCCAAGGATTGGAAGGCCGTTCTGGGCGAAGCCGACCTCGCCGGTCAGGTTGAGTTCCAAGCGAAGTGGCGTGAGGGTTATAACGCGATGACCGCGGTGGACGCAAGCAAGGTGCGTAAGTGACATGCATCATGGCGAGCAGTGTCGCCATGATGCATGTGGTGCGTTGACAATCGAGTCCAGCTCAGCACCAGGTAATGGAAGGGTTAACAGCACCCGGTGCTCCATGAATCAACGGGGCGGAGCCTCGTGGGGTGGCGGAGCGATTTCAACCACTCTCGACGTCGGTGGCGTGAGGAACCCGATGCCACCGCCGAGGGCTTGATAGGTGTTCACAATGGCAGACAGTTGCTGTTTTTTGGTCTCGATCAAGACCGTTCTTGCTTCCAGGAGGTCACGCTGAGCCAATAGCACTTCCACGTATTCGGCGCGAGCATTCTGGAACAGCTTGCTGGCGACATCGACTGAGGCCTCGAGCGCTATCAACTGCTGCTTCTTGATCTCGATGCTCTTGCGGTAGTTCTCCGCCATGGACATGCGGTTGAATACCTCGGTGAAGGCGTTGAGGACGACGCGCTGGTAGTTGTAGACGCTTTCCAATTGCTTGGCGTTCGCGGTCATGTAGTCGGCTCTGATCGCCGCTTTGTTGATCAATGGCGCAACCAGATCACCTGCGACATTGACAATCAAGGCGTCTGGGGTGGTGAACAGATACTTCAGATTAAACGCCTGGTATCCAACGCCACTCGTGATGGTCAGTGCGGGGAAGAAGCGAGCCCGGGCGACCTTGATATCGAGCCCGGCAGCTACCAACTCATGCTCGGCCTGGCGGATGTCGGGTCGGTTCTGCAGCAACTGCGAGGGCAATCCGACGCTGAGGGCGTGAATGTTCAGATCGAAAAATCCCACCGACTGGCGTTCAACAGGTTCCGGGAAACGATTAAGCAGGAAGTTGATTCGGTTCTCAACCTCGACGATTTCCTGCCGAACGATCAGCTTTTCGCTTTGGTTCTTGTGAACCTCGGCCAAGAAACGCTGAACACCCAATTCCGTGCCGCGGCCTGCTTCCTTCTTGGCTTTTGCGATCTCGAGACTTTGCTCCTGCAGTTGAATCGTGTAATCCAAGGTCTCGATCCGTTTATCGAGTGCCAGGAGCCGGTAATAATTCTCAGCAGTCTCTGCGACCAAAGTCGTTACGAAGTAATTCCGCCGCTCCGTTGCCGCAAGGTAACGCTGATTTGCCGCGTCCCTGGCATTATGCAACTGCCTCCAGATGTCTGGCGTCCAGAAGAAGTTGAAGGCTCCCAGGAAATTACCCAATGGATCGGGAAAGCGTTTGCCGGTGGGATAGAAGAGTTGATCCTCAGCAGCTCCTCCCGGCGTGAAGAGGCTGGGTTTGTCCAGACCCGCGCGGGCCCCGATAGTTACAAAAGGAAGGTACGCACCTTTCCGCGCCAGAATCTCGTTCCGGGCGACCTGGATCTCCTGATCCAGGATCTTCAACTCCTGATTGCCCGTCAGTGCCAGCAGGATCAATCGAGTCAGCAGCGGATCATTGTAAAACTCATCAATCCCGAGTTGAGCTGAGCTTTCCGTGCTCGGTGCCCCCGAGTTGGTCGCTCCTTTGAAGTCTGCGGGCAGACCCGGTCCCGGTTCCGCGTGTTGGAGACTGGGAATCCGGCAGGACGGCAGAAGAAGCAG
>Ga0105047_10000692_pt1 | contig 58187 bp, 50 predicted proteins | sample MAT04_FD_78384 | JGI IMG/M metagenome (GOLD analysis project Ga0105047, IMG submission 78384) | Freshwater microbial communities from Lake Fryxell liftoff mats and glacier meltwater in Antarctica - MAT-04 (megahit assembly) | ecosystem: Environmental > Aquatic > Freshwater > Ice > Liftoff... | reverse complement strand
TGCCGAAGAACGCCGCCACCGCAGCTGCCAACGGAATCACCACCAGGATGGGCACATGGAGGCCCTGCGGATATATGGCGCCGATCCACGCGAAGGTCTGCGTCAGATGGTTCGAGGCCAGCAGGGCATACAGGTAGGCACCCACGGCAAAGAACGCGACATAACCGAGGTCGAGCAGTCCGGCATAACCGACGACGATGTTCAGACCGATTGCCAGCAGCACATACAGCAGCGCGGTATCGGCGATACGCACCCAGGCATTGCCGAACATGCCCAGCACCAGGGGCAAGCCGATCAGCGCGGCACCGCCAAGGAAATACAGGATCCACTTGTTGAATTTCATCTGGTACTCCTCAGGCTCGATCGGCGACGCGTTCACCCAGCAGACCGGACGGCCTCAGGGTCAGGATCACGATCAGCACGACGAAGGCAAAAATTTCGGAATAGTGGCTGCCCAGCACGCCCCCTGTCAGCACACCGATATAGCCGGACCCCAGCGCCTCGATCACGCCGAGCAAAACGCCGCCGACGACTGCCCCGGCCAGGTTGCCGATGCCACCGAACACCGCCGCCGTGAAGGCCTTGAGGCCGGGCAAAAAGCCCATGGCATGCTGCACCGTACCGTATTTCATGCCCAGCATGATGCCGGCGATCGCCGCCAACACGGCGCCGATCACAAAGGTGGCCGAGATGACCACATCGGGCTTGACACCCATCAGCGCCGCCACCCGCGGGTTCTCGGCTGTGGCGCGCATTGCGCGGCCCAGCGAGGTGTAGTTGACGAGCCAGACCAGCGCAACCAGCAGTACCACGGTGAGCGACAGGATCAGCAGGTCGGTTGGCGATATCACGGCGCCACCAATTTCGTAGGGTGTCACCGGCAGCAGGCTCGGGAACGGCTTGGGATTGGGCTTCCAGATGATCATGGCGACCGTCTGCAACAGCAGCGACATGCCAATGGCCGTGATCAGCGGCGCCAGTCGTGGCGAATTGCGCAGCGGTCGGTAAGCGACCTTCTCGATCGTGAAGTTCAGCAGCGCCGCCAGTGAACACGCCACGGTGGCGGCAATGATCAGCACCAGCCAGCCCGGCATGGCAGGAAATGCAGGTTGCAGCAAGCCAGCCACGGTCCAGGCGATCAACGCGCCGAACATCAGTACTTCGCCATGGGCGAAATTGATGAGCTGGATGATGCCGTACACCATCGTGTATCCCAGTGCGACCAGCGCATACACGCTGCCCAGCACCAGCCCATTGATCATCTGCTGGAGAAAAATGTCCATGAATGGGTGCTCCGGTGTTTTTGAAGTTATGTCGCGGTTGAAGGTCGTGCTTGTGGCGCCACGTTCACCTTTGCAAGAACCGAACCAGTAGGAACGATTCCGAAGGCATCCCGACTGCGAACATTCTACTGACGCTATCCGCCTTGAACGGAGCCCTGCCGCCGGGGTTTACCCTTGCGCCGACAAGGGTCGATCAACAGTCAAACGACAGCTACAAGGCATGGCAAAAGCCGTTCAACGTTTGCGGGCAGCGTCGTCAAGCTGACGCAAATGGGCCAGCTTGTCGGCAATACGCGACTCGACCCCGCGAGGCACCGGCTGATACCAACCGGGCTCGGTCATGCCCTGCGGAAGATAGCTGACACCTGCCGCATACGCCTCGGGTTCATCATGGGCATAACGGTATTCGCTGCCATGGCCCAACTCCTTCATCAGCGCAGTCGGTGCGTTGCGCAGATGTACCGGCACGTCGCGCGACTTGTCTTTCTTGATGAACGCGCGCGCCTGGTTGTAGGCCATGTAGCCGGCATTGCTCTTGGGCGCCACCGACAGGTAGATCACGGCCTGCGCCAGCGCCAGCTCACCTTCGGGTGAACCCAGGCGTTCGAAAGTGGCAGCCGCATCATTGACGATCTGCAAGGCACGGGGGTCGGCCAGGCCGATGTCTTCCCAGGCCATACGCACAATGCGCCGCGACAGGTAACGTGCATCCGCACCACCATCAAGCATGCGGCAGAACCAATACAGGGCGGCATCGGGGCTGGAGCCACGCACCGACTTGTGCAATGCCGAAATCTGATCGTAGAAGTTGTCGCCACCCTTGTCGAACCGGCGTGCGTTGAGCGTGAGGGATTTTTCCAGGAACGCACCGTCGACCCGATCCACGCCACTGGCTCGCGCCGCGGTGTCGGTCTGCTCGAGCAGGTTCAACAGACGCCGGGCATCTCCGTCGGCATATCCGACAAGGGTGTACATGGCGGCATCGTCGAGTTGCAGATGTGGCAACTGCTGCGTCAGGGCCCGGCGCACCAGTTGCACCAGTTCGTCTTCGGTCAGCCCCTGCAATACGTAAACCTGGGCCCGCGACAACAACGCCGAATTGACTTCAAACGACGGGTTTTCGGTGGTAGCCCCGATGAAGGTCACCAGACCGGACTCGACAAACGGCAGCAAGCCGTCTTGCTGGCTCTTGTTGAAGCGATGAATCTCATCGACGAACAGGATGGTCTTGCGTCCCTGCGCCAGGTTGTGCTCGGCCTGCTCCATGGCGCCGCGTATCTCCTTGACGCCGGAGAACACCGCCGACAAGGCGATGAAGGCGTATCCGAAGGAACTGGCCGTCAGGCGCGCCAATGTGGTCTTGCCCACGCCGGGCGGTCCCCACAGGATCATCGAGTGCGGCTTGCCAGACTCGAACGCCAGCCGCAATGGCCGGCCCTCCCCGATCAGATGCGACTGGCCAATGACTGAATCGAGCGAGTCGGGGCGCAAGGTCTCGGCCAAGGGAGCCGACGGTGCAGACTGGAACAACTCAGCCATGCGGACCAGCGGCGCAAGGATAGCGCTGCATTCGGCGGGTCACGTCAGGCCCCGGTCACTGGCGAATGACGTCGGCACCGGCCGGCGGCTTGAACTGGAACTGATCTGCGGCCAGGGCGGGATTCACGTCGACCTGCGCAAAACGCAGTTCCGAGCGCTGACCGAAGCTGTCCAGGATATCGAGCGCTGCCAGCGTGGGCACGCCATCGGCCACGCGAAAGCCCACGCGCACCGATTGCAGCTGACCGTCTTGGGTCTTCGGTGTGGCCAGCACCCACTGAAGGCCGTCCTTGTCGGGCTCACCCTTGAGCACATACGCACTGCGCAACGCCGTCAGATCCGGCGCAGATGCGATCAACGCAGCCGGTGTGGAACCCAGAACCTGGGCCTGCCTGCGCGCAGTGGCCTGATTCAGGTCGGCGTCAAACATCCATAATGTGTTTCCATCCGCGACGATGGTCTGCAAAAACGGCTTGCGATAGTCGAAACGAAAACGGTCCGGACGCGAAAAGGCAAAGCTGCCGCTCGATGTGCGGGTCCGGGCAACCTCGCCGGCACGGGCAGGCGCCGACACCACCTGGGTGAACTCGGCCCGGCCGGATTTCACGTCCTTGACGAAACGCTCCAGGCTGTCCAGACCATCGGCCAGCGCCATCGTGCAGCCCAGCGACAGGGACACGCCCGCAACCACGATGCGCAATTTCATGATTCAGCCCTCGTCGGCACCAGTATCTCGCGCTGGCCACTGCCGCTCATGGCGCTGACCAGGCCCGCCTTCTCCATGTCCTCGACCAGCCGGGCCGCTCGGTTGTAGCCGATCTTCAGGTGGCGCTGCACCAGCGAAATACTCGCCTTGCGATTCTTGAGCACCACTTCCACCGCCTGGTCGTACATCGGATCCTTCTCGCCGCCGTTGCCGGGCTCACCGATACCGTCGGACTCTCCGTCGACGGTTCCCCCTTCGAGCACGCCCTCGATGTAATTCGGTTCACCTTGCGACTTGAGGTAGCTGACAACCCGGTGCACCTCTTCGTCACTGACAAAGGCGCCATGCACCCGAATCGGCAATCCGGTGCCGCTGGGCAGGTACAACATGTCGCCCATACCCAGCAAAGCCTCTGCCCCCATCTGGTCCAGGATGGTACGGCTGTCGATCTTGCTGCTGACCTGAAACGCAATACGCGTCGGAATATTGGCCTTGATCAGGCCGGTGATTACATCGACGCTGGGGCGCTGGGTGGCCAGTATGAGGTGAATTCCGGCAGCGCGCGCCTTTTGCGCCAGGCGGGCAATCAGCTCCTCGATCTTCTTGCCCACCACCATCATCAAGTCGGCCAACTCATCAATCACCACCACGATATGGGGCAGGCGGTCGAGCGGTTCCGGCTCCTCGGGCGTCAGGCTGAACGGGTTGGGTAGCAGCTCACCACGGGCCTTGGCTTCGTCGATCTTGGTGTTGTAACCCGCCAGGTTGCGCACACCCATCTTGCTCAGGAGTTTGTAGCGACGCTCCATCTCGGCCACACACCAGGTCAGGCCGTGGGCAGCCTGGCGCATGTCGGTCACGACGGGTGCAATCAAATGTGGAATGCCTTCATAGACTGACATCTCCAGCATCTTGGGGTCGATCATCAGCAGCCGCACGTCGCGCGCATCGGCCTTGTACAAAAGGCTCAGGATCATCGCGTTGATACCCACCGACTTGCCCGAGCCGGTGGTGCCTGCCACCAGCACATGGGGCATCTTGGCCAGATCGACGACGATCGGATTGCCGACGATGTCCTTGCCCAGACCCATCGTCAACATGGACTTGGCCTCGTTGTACACCCGCGAGCCCAGGATCTCCGACAGGCGAATCGACTGGCGTTTGGCGTTGGGAAGCTCCAGCGCCATGTAGTTCTTGCCTGGAATCGTCTCGACCACCCGGATCGACACAAGGCTCAGGCTGCGCGCCAGATCTTTGGCCAGACCGACGATCTGCGAACCCTTGACGCCCACCGCCGGCTCGATTTCGTAGCGCGTGATCACCGGGCCGGGCAAGGCCAGCACGACCCAGACCTCGACGCCGAAATCCTTGAGCTTCTTCTCGATCATGCGGCTGGTCATGTCGAGCATCTCGGGCGAAACGGTTTCCTGCCGCGCCTGCGCGGAGTCGAGCAGATCCACCTGCGGCAACTTGCTGTCGAGCATTTCGGCAAACAGCGGCTTCTGACGTTCCTTGGCCACCCGATCGCTTTTGGGCACCTCGAGCACCACCGGTTCGACCTGTACCGGCACCTGGTGGTGTTCGCGAACTTCGACCCTTTCGCCCGACACGACTTCTTCGCGTTCGCGCGCAGCGCGTTCGCCCAAAGCCTTGTCCTGCACCACTTCGCGCTTCTTGCGGCTGGCTTCGATGCGGGTATGCACGCCAGCGCCGATGCGTTCGGCGACGGTGCCCCAGGAGAAGCGAAACGCCAGCGCGGCGCCAACCAGGCCGATCAGGATGGCCACCAGGCCGGAGCCGGCAAAGCCCAGCCAGCGTAATGCCAGTGGCCCGAGCATGGTTCCCAACGCGCCGCCGCTGGCATCGGGCAAGCGCGCCTCAAAACTGTACAAACGCGTCCATTCCAGAACGCAACTGGCGGACAACAGCAGGACAAGGCCCAGCCAGAAGCTGCCACGGCGATTCAACCAGGGGTGGCGATCCGGCAATGATTCGGCGGACAACCCTGCCTGGGTGCCGTGGCGCAGCCACGCCGCCAGACCGGACAACCAGGCGCGCAGGCCAATGGCCACCACCCACCAGACTGAGAAACCGAACAGGTAATAACTCGCATCTGCCAGCCACGCCCCCAGACGGCCGGCACGGTTGGCCAGCGCCGCACCATGGCCGGAAGTGGACCAAGCTGCGTCCTGTGGCGAATAACTGAGCAGGGCCAGCAGCCAGAAGCCCAGCACCAGCACGCCGGCGAGCAAGGCCATTTCAACCGCAAAGCGGCCCAATCCCGAAGCAGGAGTGCCAGGGACGACCGCCCGGGGCGAGGTCAGGGTATCGAGAGAATAAGTCATGCAAACGCCATTTGCCGTGAGCTTACCCCAAGCGCACTCTGGGCCGCACGGGCCTCAGCGGGGCTTGAAGCGTCGATCCTTGACCAGCAGACTGCCATCCTCGCGCGTCTCGATGAAGCCCTGCTCCTCGAAATCCTTCATCACGCGGCTGACCATCTCGCGCGATGCACCCACCATCTTGGCGATGTCCTGGCGCGAGATCTTGTCCCGGATCACGCGCACATTGTTTTCATCGGCCGGGGCCGCTTCCATCAATACGGCAGCGACACGGCCATACACATTCATCAGCGCCAGCGACTCGATCTTGCGGTCAGCACTGCGCAAACGCGAAACCAGACCCCGCATCACGGCGCTGACCGTCGACGTGTTCTCCAACAGGCAGCGGGTGAATTCGACGCCGTTAAGCACCAGCGCGTCCGTCTGGACTTCGGCTTCGACCGATGCCGAATGGGGCTCACGGTCGATCAGACTCATTTCGCCCACATAGTCACCTGGATGCATGGTGGCCAGGATGACTTCACGGTCGCGGTGATCGGTCACAACCACCCTGGCCCGGCCGGCGAGGATGATGAACAAAGATTCACAATTTTTTCCCTGCTCGACCAGGAATTCGCCTCGCTTGAAGCGCCGCTTTGTCACCGCCCCGGCCAGCAACTCAGCCTGGGCAGGCGTCAGCATCGCAAACAGCGGGACGCGTCGTATCAGATCCAAGTTGCTCAACATCGACATCCGGGGTTCCTCAGGGAAATGGGCTGCTTTCTACAATCGGGGTTGGCGACCACGATCCATTGTGTTTGTCGCGCTTGCCCATATCGTATTGTGAGCGATTCCATTGCCAGCGTGTTCAAGGGATCGTCGGCAAAATCCCACACCGCCTTTGATCCACTCAACCATTCAGTTCACCATGACAACCAGAAAACACGCGAAAGTCCTCATCCTGGGCTCAGGACCGGCCGGCTATTCCGCCGCAGTTTACGCAGCCAGGGCCAACCTCAAGCCCATGCTGATCACCGGCATCGCGCAGGGCGGGCAATTGATGACGACCACCGACGTAGACAACTGGCCTGCCGACTTCGCCGGTGTGCAGGGGCCGGAGCTGATGCAGCGTTTCCAGCAACACGCCGAGCGCTTCAATACCGACATCGTGTTCGACCATATCAACAAGGCAGACCTGTCGGGGAGACCGTTCACGCTCACCGGCGACAGTGGCACCTACACCTGTGATGCGTTGATCATCGCCACGGGGGCTTCGGCAAAATATCTGGGACTACCTTCCGAGACCGCTTTCATGGGCAAAGGCGTCTCGGGCTGCGCGACCTGCGACGGGTTTTTCTACCGCGACCAGGTGTGCTGCGTTGTCGGTGGCGGCAATACCGCAGTCGAGGAAGCCTTGTATCTGTCGAACATTGCCAGCAAGGTCTACCTGGTGCATCGACGCGACAAGTTCAAGGCCGAAGCTATCCTGGTGGACAAACTGATGGAGAAGGTCGCCACCGGCAAGATTGTGCTCAAGACCTTCAATACACTGGACGAAGTGCTGGGCGACACATCCGGCGTGACTGGTATTCGCGTCAAGAGCACCCTTGATGGCAGCACCGAAGAACTTGCCTTGACGGGGTGCTTCATTGCCATCGGCCATGCCCCCAACACCGATATTTTCGAAGGTCAACTGGAGATGGCAGGTGGCTATATCGTGACCCAGTCCGGCCTTAAAGGCATGGCCACGATGACCAGCGTACCTGGCGTCTTCGCCGCCGGCGACGTGCAGGACCATGTCTACCGCCAGGCCATCACCAGTGCGGGTACTGGTTGCATGGCCGCATTGGATTCGCAGCGCTTTCTTGAACAGGACTGACCCCGCGTCGACGCGATTCCGCATTGCACCTATAATGCCGGGCTTTACCAAAATTCCCCCTTGGGGGAGTCGGCGGTAAAACTCAAGTTACCGCCACCGCAATGGTGGCGAGGTGCGGCGAAAGCTGTTAACAAGGTGCGGGACACAAGACAGGCGGGGCGTTTGTCGGGCTGTCACCACACCGATCAATGGAGTGTCCAAATGGCACGCGTATGTGAAGTAACGGGCAAAGGCCCAATGGTCGGGAACAATGTTTCCCACGCCAACAACCGGACCAAGCGCCGGTTCCTCCCCAATCTCCAGTACCGCCGGTTCTGGGTCGAGACCGAAAACCGTTGGGTTCGCCTGCGAGTCTCCAGCGCTGCGTTGCGCCTGATCGACAAGAACGGCATCGAGTCCGTGCTGGCAGACATGCGCGCACGAGGTCAGGCCTGATTATTTGCGGCTTTATGCGGGTCCACGCACCAGGGCGCTGATGACCGCACCGCAACCCATTGATTGAAGGAAAACGTTATGGCTACCAAAGGCACTCGCGAGAAGATCAAGCTGGAATCCACTGCTGGAACCGGCCACTTCTACACCACCAGCAAAAACAAGAAAACCATGCCCGAGAAGATGTTGATCAAGAAATTTGATCCCAAAGCTCGCAAGCATGTGGATTACAAGGAAATCAAGCTGAAGTAATCAGCTCGATTCCGAAATTTGAGAGCCCGGCCCAGCCGGGCTTTTTTTCGTCCGAATCTCGTCCGTTTACGTCGCAGGCCCGCCCCGACCATCCGGGCCCACTGCAACAGCCAAAAAAAGCCCGGTCAACGCCGGGCTTTGATGTCACAGAATTGTGGCCGCCATCAGGCCTTGGCAGCGCGCAGTTGGTACGAGAAGTCTCTTAGGGCTGCAATGCCACTGCTCTCGGCGCGATGGCACCAGGCCTGCAGATCGCTGGCCAGCTGTTCACGGGATTGCGACCTGCTGAGCCACAGCTGGCGCAGCTCTTCGCGCATCGTCACCATCTTGTCCAGCACCGGATGGGCTGCTCGGGCCAGCGCCAGTTTGGGCGCCGCAGCCGCGGGAACCTTGTCTTCATCGCGATGCAGCCATCGCTTGGCGGCCATCAGAACCGACACGTCGCCTTTTTTCGCCTTGATCGCCTCGATTTCAGCCGTGCAAGCCTTGCGCATGTTCTGGGCATAACCAGCCATCATTTCGTAACGGTGGGCGATCAGCGCCTCCAGGGTCTTCTCGTCCGCTACCGGACGGATGTTGCCCAGTTCCAGTTTGGGCGGCGTCTTCTTGACGCGAGCCAGCCCCACCTTCTCCAGCAGGCTGATGTAGATCCAGCCGATGTCGAATTCGTAGGGCTTGACCGAAAACTTGGCTGAGGTCGGATAGGTATGGTGGTTGTTATGCAGTTCCTCGCCACCGATCAAGATGCCCCACGGCACGATATTGGTGCTGGCGTCCGCGGCCTCGAAGTTACGATAACCCCAGTAGTGGCCAATGCCATTGATCACGCCGGCTGCAGTGAACGGGATCCAGGCCATCTGGACAGCCCAGACAGCCAGGCCGGCCGCGCCAAACAGCGCCAGATCCAGAATCATCATCAGGCCCACACCCTGCCAGCTGAAACGGCTGTAGACATTGCGTTCGATCCAGTCGTTCGGGCAGCCCTGGCTGTATTTCGTCAGGGTTTCCTGATTCTTGGATTCCGCACGGTACAACTCGGCACCCTGCCAGAATACCTTCTTGATGCCATGGGCTACAGGGCTATGCGGGTCTTCGCTGGTTTCGCATTTGGCGTGATGTTTGCGGTGGATGGACACCCACTCCCGGGTCACCTGGCCGGTACCAATCCACAACCAGAAACGGAAAAAATGTGCCGGAATCGCATGCAGGTCCATCGCACGGTGTGCTTGGTGGCGGTGCAGATAGATGGTGACACTGGCAATGGTGATGTGCGTTGTCACCAAGGTGTAGAGAACGATCTCCCACCAGGACAAGTTCCACAGCCCGTACGAAAGCCATTCGACAATGGCATTCAAAACGGACCAGTCAGGTAGCAACATATTCAGCGTCTCTCTCGTCAAGGGGAAAAAATAGGGCTTGTCTATCACACCCAACCACAACCGGCATTTTATGGGACTCAGCGAATTTTGACCAAGACTTATATCAAATTACCCCATAAAGCAGCAATTCAAGCGATCACGTTGATTTTTTTTGCCAAACCGCCGCAAAAAATCCATCAACCTTATGCCGATGCGGCCACAGACGCAGCTGCGAAGCACCTGCTTTGCCCTGGCGGCACAGGCTTTGCGCCTGCGGAACCTTCAGAGCGTCCAGGATTTCGGCCACATTCAGCGCCTCGAAATCCGGATTCTGTTCGGAGAACTGACGCGCGACCTGCTCGTTCTCCTCCTCCAGCAAACTGCACGTCGCATACACGAGACGCCCACCCGGCTTGAGCAGCCGGGAGGCGCTCTGGACAATCAACTGTTGCAACGCCGCCATCTGCACAACGACTTCGGGAGTCTGGCGCCATTTCAGGTCCGGATTGCGACGCAAGGTGCCCAGACCGGAACATGGTGCATCGATCATCACCCGGTCGATCTTGCCTGCCAGCCGTTTGACGCGTTCATCGCGCTCATGGCTGATGGCTACCGGATGCACATTGGACAAGCCGCTGCGCGCGAGCCGCGGCTTGAGCGCGTCGAGCCGGTGCGCCGACGTGTCAAAGGCATACAGGCGACCGGTACTGCGCATCGCTGCGCCCAGAGCCAGCGTCTTGCCCCCGGAGCCGGCGCAGAAGTCGACCACCATCTCGCCACGATGGGCGTCCACCAGCAAGGCCAGCAGCTGGGAGCCCTCGTCCTGTATCTCGAAATCCCCCCGCACAAATGCGTCGAGTCGGGTCAAATTGGTTTTCTCGGCGACACGCAGACCCCAAGGCGAATACGGCGTCGGGACAGCGCGTACGTTATGCCGCGCCAGCTCCTTCACCACGTCCTCGCGCTTGGCTTTGAACGAATTCACCCGCAGGTCCAGCGTGCCTGGATCGGCCAGGCTTTGGGCGAGAGGCCAAAAATCGTCACCGACTTGCTTCTTGAGCCTTTCGGCCAGCCAGTCCGGCAGATTGTGACGATGGCGGTCCATCAACTCTTCGGGACGCACCTTTGCACAGGCGTCGAACCATGCTTTCTCCTGATCATTGAGGGCGCCGAACAGGAACTCGCGATCACCATGAAAGCCCAGAACGGCGAGGCGCCGAAACTTGGAGCCGCTGCCCGAGGGCGCGAGATGCTCAAAAAACTGCTTCTTGCGCAGCACGTTGTAGACCGACTCGGTCAATGTCGCGCGTTCGCGCGGCCCCAGGGATTTATGCTCACGGAAAAAGCGGCCAACCACTGCATCAGCCGGATGGTCGAACTTCAGAACCAGCGCCAGCAGGTCGGTAATGGCTTGTAACAGGGGGGCAGGATGCATGCCGGATTGTCCCATGCACCCTCGGGCCAGGCCGCAACATGCCGGCCATGGCCCCGCCCCAGGCGATATCAGCGTTGCAGCAAGGCAGCAATCGCCCGCGGATACATCAGGTGCTCCTGGGTCACCACCCGCGCCGCCAGACTCTGCGCCGTGTCGCCTTGCAGCACCGGAACCACCGCCTGGGCCAGGATGGGACCTTCGTCGAGTTGGGCCGTGACCATGTGCACCGACGCCCCGGCCACCTTGCAACCCGCGTCCAATGCACGCTGATGGGTATTCAGCCCGGTAAAAGCCGGCAGCAGCGACGGATGAATATTGACCAGCCTGCCGGTATAACGCTCGACAAACTCCGCCGTCAGAACCCGCATGAAGCCAGCCAGCACAACCAGTGCGGGTCGGCCCTGGGGATCGTGGCTGTCAATCCTATGGGCCAGCGCCATGTCGAACCTGCTGCGCTCGGCGAACTGGCGATGATCCAGCACCTCGGTGGCGATACCCATGTCTCGTGCAATGGTCAGTCCCCCGGCGTCCGGGCGATTGCTGAGGACGGCGGCAACGCGCGCATGAAAGCGCGTCTGCCAGCCATCCCGCTGCGCCACGCGGGCGATGCTGGCCATGTTCGAGCCTCCACCGGAGATCAGGATCACGATGTTCTTCATAAGTCGAAAATTATCGCTGGACCCCACATCACATCCGCCATGTCACAGTTCGGACAGGGCCCCGCGCATGATCGTGCTAAAACCTGGGACTGCCTGTTTGGAGATAACACATGGATCTGGCCTTCACCCCCGAGGAACAGAAGTTCCGCAAAGACATCCGCGCCTGGGTCGCGGAAAACTTGCCCGCCGACATATCGCACAAGGTGTTTAACGCCTTGCACCTGAGCCGTGACGACATGCAGCGCTGGGCAAAAATCCTCGGCAAGAATGGCTGGCTCGGACATGGCTGGCCGAAGGAATTTGGCGGGCCGGGATGGAATTCGATTCAAAAACACCTGTTCGAGGAAGAATGTGCGCTGGCGGGCGCACCCCGGGTGGTCCCGTTCGGCCCGGTCATGGTGGCGCCGGTGATCATGGCCTTTGGCAATGCCGAACAGCACGCACGCTTCCTGCCCGGCATCGCCAGCGGCGAGGTCTGGTGGAGCCAGGGTTATAGCGAACCGGGCGCCGGCAGTGACCTGGCTTCACTCAAGACCCGGGCCGAACGCCAAGGTGATCACTTTGTCGTCAATGGCCAGAAAACCTGGACCACACTGGGCCAGTATGGCGAGTGGATCTTCTGCCTGGTGCGCACCAGCACCGAGGGCAAACCTCAGACCGGCATCAGTTTTCTGTTGATCGACATGAAGTCGCCTGGCGTCACGGTACGCCCCATCGTTCTGCTCGACGGCAGCGTCGAGGTCAACGAGGTCTTCTTCGACAACGTCGAAGTGCCGGCCGAAAACCTGATCGGTGAGGAGAACAAGGGTTGGACATACGCCAAGCACCTGCTCAGCCACGAACGCACCAATATTGCCGACGTCAACCGGGCCAAGCGGGAACTCGAAAGGCTCAAGCGCATCGCCAAGGCAGAAGGGGTCTACGACGACAGCCGGTTCCGTGACGAGATCGCGAAACTGGAAGTCGATGTGGTCGCCCTCGAAATGATGGTGCTGCGCGTGTTGGCGGCAGAAAAGTCGGGCAAGCAGTCGCTGGACGTTGCCGGCTTGCTCAAGATCCGCGGCAGCGAGATCCAGCAGCGTTACAGCGAGCTGATGATGCTGGCCGCAGGCCCCTACGCCCTGCCACTGATCCACGAAGCCATGGAGGCGGGTTGGCAGGGCGACGCCGTCGGTGCCCTGCATTGCGCGCCACTGGCATCGACCTACCTCAACATGCGCAAGACCACGATCTACGGCGGCTCCAACGAGGTGCAGCGCAATATCGTCTCCCAGTTTGTGCTGGGCTGACAAGCACCCCATCGACATGAAAACAGGTGACCGACATGGACTTTGATTTCAACGACGATCAGGAACAATTGCGCGACGCGGTGCGCAAATGGGTGGACAAGGCCTACACCTTCGAGCGCCGCAGTGCGATCGCCAGGGACGGCGGTTTCTCCGCCGAGGCCTACCGGGAGCTGGCAGACCTCGGGCTTTGTGGTCTCTACGTGCCGGAAGAACTGGGCGGACTCGGAATGGGGCCGGTCGAGGCCATGGTTGTCATGGAAGAACTCGGCCGCGGCCTTGTGCTCGAGCCGCTGGGACAGGCCTTGATCGCCGGTGCGATCCTGGGCCACCATGCACCCAAGCCTCTGGCAACGCAATGGGCCGGCCTCATCGCCAGCGGCGAACGGTTGGTGTCGCTGGCCTATCAGGAACGGGCCGGGCGCTATCGGCTGGACCAGTGCACAACGAAGGCAAGTGACAGCCAGGGCGTGTGGACACTGACCGGCGCCAAAAGCCTGGTCATCGCCGGCGACAAGGCCGACGCCTTCTTGGTGAGCGCCATGGCGGGCGATACGCTGGCGCTGTTCCTGGTGGAGCGTGCAGCAGCGGGCGTGAAGCTGCACGCCTACGGCACGCTGGACGGCGGCCGCGCGGCCGAACTGCAACTGGACAACACGCACGCACAGTTGGTCACCCGGGATGGGCTGGCTGCTCTTGAACATGCGGTCGACATCGGCATCGCGGCAACCTGCGCGCAGGCCGTAGGCGTGATGGACAAGACGCTGGCCATCACAGTCGAGTACATGAACACGCGCAAGCAGTTCGGCGTCGTGATCAGCAGCTTCCAGGCACTGCGTCACCGCGTCGCCGATATGAAGATGCAGCTCGAACTGGCACGTTCAATGAGTTATTACGCGTCGCTCAAGCTCAATGCCCCTGCCGCCGAACGGCGCGCAGCCATGGCACGCGCCAAGTACCAGCTGGGTCAGTCGATGCGGCTGATCGGCCAGCAGGCCGTGCAGCTGCACGGTGGCATCGGCGTGACGGACGAATACATCGTCAGCCACTATTTCAAGAGCCTGACGCAGATGGAGATGCTGTTCGGCGACAGCCTGTTCCAGCTGGGCGAAGTTTCCACCCGCATGCAGTACAACGCCGGCGTGTTTGCCTGAGATCAGCGCGGGACTCCACCTTTTTGTGCACGCCAAGTCGCAGCGCGGCTTGGCAATTCGGCGTTTGGCGTCACCATCACCCCCAGGCTGATCACGCGGCAATCCTTTGACGTCGCGCTGGCGCAGGCCGCAGGGAGACGGCATGGGTGCAATGAACGGTGGCGGTGATTTTGATGGCGCGCCTGACCCCGATGCAGGCGGGTTCGAGCGATGGGCGATCGATCGTGCGTTCGCGATGCTCGCACCGTTGTGCCGCATCGGCCTGCTGGTGGTCCTGTTGATGTTGCTGGTGGTCGACCCCTGGCTGTATGCCTACGGCGTATGGGGCCACCAGTCTCAGCACCACTACCTTGTCGCCTGGCATGTTTGTGCGGTCATGCACTTTGCCGCATTTCTGTGGCTCTGCACCCGGCCGACAGCAGCGCGCGCGCGTCAGTGGGTTCTCAGTGCCTTTCTGGCGCTGGGCGGCGCCCTGTTCACCTGGTTCGGATTCATCTCCTGGAGCCTGAGCGGCGACCTGTCCATCTACGCCATCTTTCTGCTGACCATGGTCTGCGTGTTCTGCGTACCTGGTCGCCTGCGCATGGTGTTGTGTCTGGGCAGCGCTACCGCGCTGCTGCTGTGCATCAGCCGACTCGATGGGCGCGACGTGTTCTACACCAGCGGCGCGGCCATGAACATGGCAGCTCTGGCTGCGGTCGCGATGCTGCTCGACACCCACCTGATGCGCCTGAACCGCGCCTTGTACCAACAGCAGCAACGCGTCGAGCAGGAGCGAGAACGCGCCGACAAGGTACTCTACAACGCTTTGCCGATGTCGATTGCCAACGAGCTCAAGAACAACAACGTCGTCAAAGCCGAGAAATTCCCGAGCATGGCCGTGTTGTTCGTCGACATCGTCGGGTTCACCGACTTTTCCGCAAACCGCTCACCCGACACCGTGGTGCAGATTCTCAACGAAATTTTCTGCGCGTTCGACATCCTGGTCGACCGATACGACGTCGAGAAGATCAAAACCATCGGCGATGCCTATATGGTGGTTGGTAAAGGTGACGCAGTCCCGGTCGCCCATCTGGCACTGGACATGCTCGACGCCATACAAGCGTACCGGCGGAGCAGTGGCCACCTGCTGGACATCCGCGCCGGTTTGCATGCAGGGGCAACGGTCGCCGGCGTGATCGGACTCAAGCGTTTTCTCTACGATGTCTGGGGTGACGCCGTGAATACCGCCAGCCGCATGGAGTCCACCGGCCAGGCCGGCAAGATACAGGTGACCGAGTCGCTGGCACTGGCGCTGCAGCGAGACTTTTCATTCAGCGCTCCAAACTGGGTGCCCATCAAGGGCAAAGGCCTGATGTGCACCCGCTTCCTGCTGGCGCGCCGTTTCGCTGTCGACTCAGCGCCTTTGGCGGCCATGCACGATCAGATTGTGCCACGGCGCCAGTCAGCTTGACGCCGCCTCACCCCATCAGTCGCGACGACTTGGGCAGATGGGTCATCAGGAACTCCATCTGATCAGCCAGGATGCGCCGATTGCGCAGTATGAAGTCTTCCCACAGGCTGGGCACATACGGTGCATACAGCAGTGGCATGTGCGCCTGCTCCGGTGTGCGGCTGCTCTTGCGGTGGTTGCAAGGCCGACAGGCGGTGACGACATTCATCCAGTTGTCGATACCGTTCTGAGCAAATGGCACGATGTGTTCGCGTGTCAGAATTTCTTCGCCGTGCTGAACGCCGCAGTAAGCGCAGATGTTGCGATCGCGGGCGAACAGCTTGCTGTTGGTCAGGCTTGGCTTGAGGTTGAACGGATTGATGTTGGGTACACCCTTGGTGCCAATGATGCTGTTGACGGCAATGATCGACTGCTCGCCGGTCCGTGCGTTGTGGCCGCCATGGAACACGGCGACCTCACCCCCGGACTCCCAGCGCACCTCACCCGCCGCGTAATGAATCACGGCTTGCTCAAGTGAAATCCAGGATTGCGGCAATCCCTGGGCAGACAACTTCAAGACCTTCAACATATGCCTCCTGCAACAACACCTTGCAATGCTGACCCGGAACGCCCCACCCTGTTGCATCCCCGCAATCCGGATCGTGCAACAGTGGATCACAATATACCTGCTTTCCATGAAGCTCACGGGCGCCATGCGGGAATTGCTGACCTGCCTGCTATCAAAAACAAACCAAGTTCGAACGCATGAAAGTATTTCGCGGGCCGCACCATGAGACCCTGGCGCCGGGATGCGCACTCACGATCGGTAATTTCGACGGCGTGCACCGCGGCCACCAGGCGATGCTGGCCTTGCTGCGCGCGGAAGGCGCCCAGCGGGGACTGGCCAGTTGCGCGTTGACCTTCGAGCCCCATCCACGCGACTACTTCGCCGCCAGCACGGGCCAGCCGCATCTGGCGCCAGCGCGTATCGGCAGCTTGCGAGACAAGCTGCTGGACCTGGCCCACTGCGGTGTCGACCAGACCGTGGTGATGCCGTTTAACGCGCGCTTTGCCGCCATGGCACCCGAGGACTTCATCCGCACCGTACTGGTCGATGGACTGCAAGTGAAATATGTGCTTGTCGGTGATGACTTCCGCTTCGGCGCACGGCGCACCGGCGACTACGCCATGCTGGACAAGGCCGGCGGACAACAGGGGTTCGACGTCGCGCGCATGAACAGCTACGAAGTCCACGGATTGCGTGTGTCCAGCTCCGAGGTGCGCGCTGCGCTGGCCGAGGGACGCATGGCGGATGCCGAGCGACTGCTCGGCCGGCCTTATCGAATATCAGGGCATGTGGTGCATGGCCGCAAGTTGGGCCGTGACCTGGGTTTTCCGACGCTTAATCTGCGCTTCGCCCACTGGAAACCTGCTGCCAGTGGCATATTCGTTGTGCGTGTGCACGGGCTGTCCGAGCACCCGCTGCCCGGCGTGGCCAATCTGGGCGTGCGGCCTTCGCTCGATCCGGACGATGTCAATGGCGGCCGCGTCTTGCTCGAAACCCACTGCCTGCAGTGGCCGCAGGCCCTGGGCCGCGATGGTGGCTACGGTAAAATCATCCGCGTGGAACTGCTGCACAAACTTCACGACGAACGCCAATACGACGGCCTGCAAGCCCTGGAGTGTGGAATCGCGGCTGACCGGGACGATGCGCAGGCGTATTTCGCGTCCAAACACGCAAAGACCCACCGGCAAACCACACGCGACCGAATTCAGTAGGCGAAAGCACCGCCCACGCGGCCCGACGGCACGTGGATCCGGGGCGTTTCGCCTTGCCAGCAAAGGCCCATGATGGCTCCCGGGCAACCCGATTTCCTGTTCCAGCGACACCTGCCCCAGCTTGGCGGGCTCCACACCAATGACCGACAAGACCGATTACCGCAGCACCCTGAACCTTCCCGAGACGCCATTCCCGATGCGCGGCGACCTACCCAAGCGTGAGCCGGTCTGGGCGCGCGAATGGGACGAAAACGGCATCTACAAGAAACTGCGTGTGGCGCGCCAGGGAGCGCCGCTGTTCATCCTGCATGATGGCCCGCCCTACGCCAACGGCCAGATCCACATGGGACACGCGGTCAACAAGATCCTCAAGGACATGATCGTCAAGGAACGCCAGCTCGAAGGTTTCGACGCGCGCTACATCCCGGGTTGGGACTGCCACGGCCTGCCGATCGAGAACGCGATCGAGAAGAAATTCGGGCGCAACCTGCCGCGCGACGAAATGCAGGCCAAGAGCCGGGCCTTTGCCACCGAGCAGATCGCATTGCAGATGGGTGACTTCAAGCGCCTGGGCGTATTGGGCGAATGGGACCGTCCCTACCGCACCATGGACTTCAAGAACGAGGCCGAGGAGATCCGCGCCTTCAAGCGGGTGGTCGAACGCGGCTTTGTATACCGGGGTCTGAAACCGGTCTACTGGTGTTTCGATTGCGGGTCCTCGCTGGCCGAATTCGAGATCGAGTACGCGGACAAGAAATCCCAGACGCTGGACGTTGGCTTCCTGTGCGCGGAACCTTCAAAGCTGGCACAGGCCTTTGGCATCGCAGGACTGGGCCAACCGGCTTTCGCAGTCATCTGGACGACCACCGCCTGGACCATTCCGGCCAATCAGGCGCTGAACGTCAATCCGGAACTGGAATACGCGTTGGTTGAAACGCCGCGCGGCATGATTCTACTGGCGGCCAGCCTGGTGAGCGCCTGCCTGGAGCGTTATGGCCTGCGCGGCAAAGTGCTGGCAACGACCCAGGGCAAATCGCTGGCCGGCATCGGTTTTCACCATCCGCTGGCCCATGTCGACAAGGGCTATGACCGGATTGCGCCCATCTACCTCGCCGACTACGCCACTGCCGATGACGGTACCGGCATCGTGCACTCTTCGCCCGCCTACGGCGTGGATGACTTCAACAGCTGTGTGGCCCACGGCATGGCGCTGGACGACATCCTCAACCCGGTGCAGGGCAATGGTCAGTACGCGGCCGAGCTGCCCTTGTTCGGCGGACTCAACATCTGGAAAGCCTGCCCGCAGATCATCGAGGTGCTGGGCAACGCCGATCGCCTGTTCGCTACCACACACATCTCGCACAGCTACCCGCATTGCTGGCGCCACAAGACGCCGGTGATCTACCGCGCGGCCGCACAATGGTTCATCCGCATGGATGAGGGCGAAGGTGTGTTCACCCTGGACAAGGCACCGCATACGCTGCGCCAGTTGGCGCTGGCTGCGATCGAGAAAACCGCCTTCTACCCGGAGAACGGCCGTACCCGACTGCGAGACATGATTGCCGGCCGACCGGACTGGTGCATCAGCCGCCAGCGCAGCTGGGGAGTTCCCCTGCCATTCTTCATCCACCGCGACTCGGGCGAACTGCATCCGCGCACGATGGAAATCCTCGACCAGGCTGCCGACATGGTGGAGCGTGGCGGCATCGAGGCCTGGAGCAAGGCCACGCCCGCGTCCATCATCGGGGAGGAAGATGCCAAGGTCTATGCCAAGAGCAATGACATTCTCGAGGTCTGGTTCGACTCCGGCACCACGCATACCACGGTGCTCAAGGGCTCACATGCCGGCAACGGCCATGCCGAGGGAGCCGAGGCCGACCTGTATCTGGAAGGCCATGATCAACACCGTGGCTGGTTCCATTCGTCGCTGCTGACAGCCTGCGCCATGTATGGCCGCGCGCCGTACAAGGCGCTGCTGACCCACGGCTTCACGGTGGACAGCCAGGGTCGCAAGATGAGCAAGAGCCTGGGCAATGGCGTCGACCCGCAGGAAACCTCGAAAAAACTCGGCGCCGAGATCATCCGTCTGTGGGTGGCAGCCAGCGACTACTCCGGCGACATCGCCGGCGACGACAAGATTCTGGCCCGGGTCGTGGATACCTATCGGCGTATCCGCAATACCTTGAAGTTCCTGCTGGCCAATACCAGCGACTTCGATCCGCCGCAGCACACGGTCGCCCCAGCGGACATGCTGGAGATCGACCGCTATGCGCTGTCGCGGCTGGCCGAACTGCAGCAGGACATCCTGGCGCACTACAAGGTTTACGAATTCCACCCGGTGGTGGCCAAACTGCAGATCTATTGCAGCGAAGACCTGGGCGCGTTTTACCTCGACATCCTCAAGGACCGGCTCTACACGACCGGCGCCGACTCGCATGCGCGTCGCTCTGCCCAAAGCGCGCTGTGGCAGATCACCCAGGTGATTTTGCGCTGCATGGCGCCGTTCCTGAGTTTCACCGCCGAGGAGGCCTGGAGCGTGTTGTCCACAGCCGGCAAGATCGCACCCGCCGAACAGGTGTCGATCTTCACGACCACATTTGCCGCCTTGCCGCCCGCCGACGCACAGTTGCTCGACAAGTGGACACGCATCCGCGGCGTGCGCGAACTGGCGAACAAGGAAATCGAGGCCTTGCGCGAAGCCAGCAAGATCGGCTCGTCATTGCAGGCGCGTGTCGACATCGAAGTACCCGCTGATACCCACGGCGAGCTGCTGGCGGCACTGCAAAGCCTGGGCGATGATCTGCGTTTTGTCTTCATCACCTCCGCGGCCACGGTGACGTCCGGCGCGGTTTTGCGCGCCTCGCCAGCGCCGGTGACCAGCACCAAGTGCGAACGCTGCTGGCATTACTGCGACGACGTCGGGCACGATACGGCCCATCCTGGCCTGTGCAGCCGGTGCACGACCAACCTGTTTGGTAGCGGCGAGACGAGACATTTCGCATGACAGCCCGCGCAATCCGTACCGAGACGGTCGCCATGTTGCCGTGGCTCGGCATGGCGTTGGTGATCCTGATCGTCGATCAGTTCACCAAGGTGATGGTGCTGGGTTACTACCGCCTGGGCGACAGCACGCGGGTGACCAGCTTCTTCAATCTGGTGCGGGTACACAACGAGGGGGCGGCGTTTTCGTTCCTGGCCGATGCAGCGGGCTGGCAGCGCTGGTTCTTCACCGCGGTCGGCATCGGTGCGGCGCTGTTCATCGTCTGGATGCTGCGATCCCATCCGGGACAGCGCCTGTTTGCGTTTGCCATGTCGTGCATTCTGGGCGGGGCGATCGGCAATGTGATCGACCGCCTGGTCCACGGCTATGTCGTCGATTTTCTACAGTTCCACCATGCCGGTTGGTATTTCCCCTCTTTTAACGTGGCCGACAGCGCGATTACCATCGGAGCTGTCTCCCTGATCCTGGATGAACTGCTCCGGGTGCGACGCGCCCGCTGAAGACCGCCTTCCTTGACCCACCTTCTCAATCTACTTGCCGCGATTGCCCTGCTTGTCTGGGGCACGCAACTGGTCCGCACCGGCATTCTGCGGGTGTTTGGCGCCAACTTGCGCACCGTGCTGTCCAAGAGCGTCAGCAATCGGCTCAACGCGCTGATATCCGGACTGGGTGTCACCGCACTGGTGCAGTCGAGCACCGCCACCGCACTGATCGTCGCCTCCTTCGTCGGACAGGGACTGATGTCCTTGCCGTCGGCGCTGACCGTGATGCTGGGCGCCGACGTCGGTACCAGCCTGATGGCCGTGGTGTTCTCGCGCGACCTGTCCTGGTTGTCACCGCTGTTCATCCTCATTGGCGTCATCTTGTTCATTGCGCGGCAATCGACCACGGTCGGGCGGATCGGCCGTGTACTCATCGGCCTGGGCTTGATGCTTCTGGCGCTCGGCCTGGTGTCGCAATCGGCCACCGTTTTGACAAAGGCACCGGCCGTTCAGGCGCTGCTGGCCTCGTTGACCAGCGACCTGTTGCTGGAGATCTTCGCCGGTGCGTTCTTGACAGTGATGTGTTATTCCAGTCTGGCCATGGTGTTGCTGACCGCAACGCTGGCCACTACCGGCGTGATTCCGCTGGAAGTGGCGCTGGGTCTGGTACTGGGTGCCAACCTGGGCAGCGGCCTGCTGGGTGTGCTGACGACACTTGGCACCAGCATCCAGACGCGTCAGGTACCACTGGGCAATCTGGTATTCAAGATCATCGGTATCGCCATTGCCGCGCCGTTCGTGGGCTACTGGATCACCTTCCTGCAAGAGTGGGTCAACGACAAGGCCACGCTGGTCGTGATGTACCACCTGTGTTTCAACGTCGGCGTGGCGACCCTGTTTATCGGCTTGACGCAGGTCGTGGCACGCTGGGTCAAGGCCTTGCTTCCGGAGCCGGAACGCAACACCGTCGCGGGACGGCAACGCCACCTCGATGCCACCGCCCTTGCCACGCCGTCGCTGGCCATCTCCTGTGCCGTGCGCGAGGCAATGCACCAGGCGGACGTGGTCGAAACCATGCTCACCGGCATGATGCGCGTCATCAGCAACAACGACAGCAAGTTGTCGCTGGAGTTGCGCAAAATGGACGACACGGTCGACGAGTTGTATACCGACATCAAGTACTACCTGACCAAGATCTCGCGCGAGGCCCTGAGCGACAGCGAAGGCCGACGCTGGACGGACATCATCAGCTTCACCATCAACATGGAGCAGATCGGCGACATCGTCGAACGTGTGCTGCTCGACATCGAAGACAAGAAGATCAGCAAGGGACGCGAATTTTCCCAAGCCGGCATTGCAGAGATCAACGACCTGCACAAGCGCCTGGTCGAGAACCTACGACTGGGCATGAGCGTTTTTCTGCATGGCAATGTGCGCGACGCACAAAAGCTACTGGAAGAAAAGACCCGCTTCCGCAATCTGGAGCGGGAATACGCGTCGACTCATCTGGGCCGCCTGGCGGTCAATACGTTGCAAAGTGTCGAGACCAGTTCGCTGCATCTGGACCTGATCAGCGATCTCAAACGCATCAATTCGCATATCTGCTCGATCGCCTACCCGATCCTGGATTCGGCCGGCGCTTTGGCACCGAACCGGCTCAGTAAGTCGGTGCTCGACGCCGAGAGCTGAACCCACCCGACCACGGGGGGCCGGCCAGGCTTACAAGGTCAAGATCGAGCAGCCCGTGGTCTTGCGGGCCTCCAGATCACGATGCGCCTGCTGCACCTCGCCCAGCGGGTAGCGCTGGTCGATCCGGATCTTCACGTCACCACCCACGACTGCCGCGAAAAGGTCATCGGCCATCGCCTGCGTGGTCTCGCGTGTGGAAATATGCGTGAACAGGGTCTGGCGCGTCACGAACAAGGACCCCTTGGCGCCCAGAATACCGGGTGCAAACGGCGGCACCGGGCCCGACGCATTGCCGAAACTGGCCATCAGACCGAACGGCGACAGGCAGTCCAGCGACTTCTCCCAGGTGTCCTTGCCCACCGAGTCATACACCACCTTGACGCCTTTGCCGCCGGTGATTTCCTTCACCCGGGCCAAAAAGTCGTCGCTGGCGTAGTTGACGGCATGGGCCGCTCCATGCTCCCTGGCCAGCGCGCACTTGGCGTCCGATCCCGCTGTGCCGATCAGCTTGAGCCCCATGGCATTCGCCCACTGGCAGGCAATCAGACCCACACCGCCGGCCGCCGCATGAAACAAGACATGATCGCCCGGTCGCAGACCACCTTGTGGCTGGGTCCGCTTGAGCAGGTACTGGGCTGTCAGGCCCTTGAGCATCATGGCCGCACCGGTCTCGAACGAAATCGCACCGGGCAATACGCAAACCGTCTTGGCAGGCATGACGCGCGCCTCACTGTAGCTCCCCGGCGGATTGCTGGCATAGGCCACCCGGTCACCGGCTTTCAGATGCGTGACACCGTCTCCGACAGCCTCGACCACCCCCGAGGCCTCCATCCCCAGTCGCAGCGGCATGGGGAACGGATACAGGCCCGAGCGCTGGTACACATCAATGAAGTTGAGTCCTATCGCTTTATGGCGAATGCGGATTTCGCCCGGACCCGGGTCGCCCACTTCAACTGTCACGGTTTTGAGCTGCTCGGGACCTCCGGTCTGATCGATTCGAATGGCTTTGACGGAAATAGTCGGCATATACGGGCACTCCAGGAGGCAGTTTGGACAAAGCGGGCCCGGACATGGTGCCAGAACTTGTGTTGGAAGGTAACATCGCGGGAAATTGGGTTGACGGCGGGAGATTGAAAATGCAAACGCGAATCGGCAAATCGTTGGTGGCTACCGGGCTGTCCATCGTGTCCATCCTGGGTGCACAGGCACAGACCCCCGCTCCAGCGGCCGACACACTGATCGTCAAGCGCGCCACGCAACTGCGCGAAACGCCGTCAGAAGCTGCGCCAGGACTGGCCGCACTTGCGCCGCAGGCCACGGTGTCCCGGCTGCAGGCACGTCGCGGCCCCTGGATCGAAGTGCGATCAGCGCAAGGCGTCACCGGATGGGTGCACATGTTCGATGTCGGCACGACGCCGGTGGCACAAGGTGGCAATTTTGCAACCGGTGCGTTGCGCGGCCTGACCGGCTTGTTCGGTGGCGGCAATTCACTGGCGCCGGCCCGCACCGCCACAGCCACCATTGGCATCCGGGGGCTGGGCGCCGAAGACATCACGAACGCACAGCCCAACCTCACCGCCGTCACGCTGGTGGATGCCTTGCGGCTCGACGCCGTGCAGGCTCGCCAGTTCGCGTCAGCGGCCGCCTTGACGCCGCTGATGATCGATCCCTTGCCGGTACCGCCCCGACCACCGTCGGCCACCGGCCCCAGTAACAGTCCCGGTGGCGGTCAGACGGAGAGCCAACGATGAACCCTTCAATCGCACAACCGAACCTGCAGCGCTGGATTGCCCGCAGTGCAGGCGCTTTGGCGCTTTGCCTGGTCGTATCCACACCAGCTGCGGCGCAGAGCCAGGACGCAGCCCGTGCACTGAACCTGTTCCAGCAGTTGCTGCAGCCCAACCAGAATGCGGCCCCGGCCCCGGTCTTGCCACTGCCCGTCAACCCGGCCAGGCCAATCAACCCCGCACAACCCGTCAATCCAGCCGGATTCCTCGGCAACGCATTGTCAGGTGGCACCACCAACCGCAATGCGGGGAACGTGGCCATGGCGGCCGATCTGGTCGGACTGTTGTCGCAATCTGCAACCCAGATCGACCAGCCCCAGGAGATCGAGATCGGCCGGCAGCTTTCAGCCGTGTTGCTGGGCAGCAAGCCGCTGCATCCCGACATGCAGTTGCAACGTTATGTGAATCAGCTGGGGCGCTGGATCAGCTTGCAGTCGGGGCGACCCGACCTGCCCTGGACCTTTGCTGTACTCGACGACGACGGATTCAACGCATTTGCAGCGCCCGGCGGCTACGTGTTTGTGACCAAGGGCCTGATCAACCGGGTTGCAGACGAATCCGAACTTGCCGGCATCCTTGCCCATGAAATAAGCCACGTGGTGCGCAAGCACCACCTGGAGGCGATACGCAAGAACGCCCGCGCCGGTATCGTGACGCAGCTCATCGGTTCGCAGCTGAACAACAATCTGGGTGGCGCCTTGTCGGCGCAATTGATCGGCCTGGGACGCAACCTGTACTCCAAAGGGCTGGACCAGGACGACGAATACGAAGCCGACCGTCTGGGTGTCGCATTGGCGGCTGCCTCGGGCTTCGATCCCTACGGGTTGGTGGCGGTGTTGCAGCAGTTGCGCATGGCTACGGCGGACAATCCGGTGTTCAGCCTGTCGCTCAGCACCCATCCGCCTGCGCAACTGCGCATCGACCAGATGGAGTTGGCCATGGGAAACCGGCTCGACGCTTTGAGTGGCAAAACGCCGATCAGCGTGCCGCAACGGATGGAGATGCTGGCAGTCGCCCAGGCGCCTGCGCCAGCGGCGGTGCCGGCCGCGACGGCGAGCACCAGCAAACCGCCTTCGGCCACCAGGCTGCCACCCAAACCTGCAGCAACAACCGGCAAGACCAAGAAGCCTTGATGGACCAGGGCCACATTCCGACCCCGGCGGCGGCGCTCAGATCTTTGAGCGATCGGACAATGTGGCGCCCAGTTCCCGGTGCCGGCGGCGCATCAGCGACCAGATCAGCAAGGCCACAAACGGAATGGCCGTCGCCGCGCTGCTCTCTGCGCTGAAAGGCCAGCCCATTTCATGGCCGGCCTTGGCCGCATAGCTGATCAGTCCCACGATGTAATAGGTGATCGCGGCCACCGACAAGCCTTCGACGGTCGACTGCAGCTTGAGCTGCATCGCCTGGCGCTGGTTCATCGCAGTGAGCAGGTCCTGGCTGCTTTGCTGCTGCTCGATTTCCACGCGCGTGCGCAGCAGGTTGCTGATGCGTGAGACCCGCTGCGACAAGGCGTCCTGGCGCCTTGCCGCCCACTCACAGGTGCTGCGCGCCGGGCTCAAGCGCCGATCCATGAACTCCCGCATCGTCTGCATACCCGCCAGCCGCGACTCGGCAATGTCCTCGATGCGCTTGTCCACCAATTCGAAATACGCCGTGCTGGCCGACAGGCGCGAATGGGTTTTGGCATGCTGGCTCTCGATCTGGCCGGCCAGGCGCGTCAGGCGGTTCAGCAGTGCAGGCTCGTCGTCGCGCGTCGCCGTCCTGATCGATTCGGCCAGGTCCGCCAGTTCGCGCTCGGCAGTGGCCAATACGGCCGACACATCCCGCGCGGCCGGCAATCCGAGCAAGGCGGCCATACGGTAGGTCTCGATCTCCAGCAGGCGCTGCACCAGCCGACCCAGGCGGCGTGGGGCAATGTCATCCGTCAGCAGCAACATGCGCGAAAACCCGTCGGCATGCAAGGCAAAGTCGGTGTAAAGGCTGGCACGTCCTTCTGCGACAGTCGACGCCACCACCGTTTCTTCCTGCAGCATCGTGCGCACCAGCTTGTCCGCTGACTGGCCTTCAGACGCCGCTATCCACAGGTGCAGGCTCGCCAGGTTGCTGCCAGGCAAGGTCGCCAGCCAGTCACGCGGAACCACCTCGATGGCGGTCTGCAGCGCACGGCCATCGAGCTCGGCAGCTGGTCGGAGCATCATGAAGGTCCAGGTGACAAACTCGGTGTGCAGTTCCCAACGAATGCGAAAAGCGCCCACATCCATTCGCAGATGCGTGGCGTTCACATCGGGCAGCGGAAGATGGTGATCCCGCAACAAGCTGGCCAGATGCTCCCGACTGGCCATTCTCTGCGACTCGTCACACAACATCACCACGCGCGAGACGACCTGAGGTGCTTCCATCGCCTCCGGGGGGCGGGCATGCACTTCGTTGTGCAGCGACAGGCGAAGTGGGTGTTGGGGTAGTAGCGACGTGTGTTGCATGGCGGGTCCTAGCAGGCGATTATGGAGGAAGCAAGGTGCCGGAAATGCGAACGGCACCCGAAGGTGCCGCTCAACGGAAATGATCGTCAGCAGGTCAGGTCATTCCTCGACAAACGCCTCCTGGCGCTTCTTCTTGACCGACGGCAGCAGCACGATGATCAGCAACAAGGCGGCCACCGCCAGCAAGCTTGCCGACAGGCCGCGGGTCACAAATACGCTCCAGTCACCGCGCGAGAGCAGCAAGGCACGGCGAAGGTTTTCCTCCATCATCGGGCCAAGCACGTATCCGAGCAGCAGGGGCGCCGGCTCGATGCCCAGTTTGATGAAGGTGTAACCGATGACACCAAACATCGCAACCATCCAGATATCCCACGTATTGTTGTTGGTCGAGTACACACCAATTGCGCAGAACAACACGATGGCCGGAAACAGCCAGCGATACGGCACCGTCAGCAGCTTGATCCAGATGCCGATCAGTGGCAGGTTCAGGATGATCAGCATCGCATTGCCGATCCACATCGATGCGATCAGGCCCCAGAACAGTTCGGGGTTGCTGGTCATGACCTGCGGACCGGGCTGGATGTTGTGGATGGTCATGGCACCGACCATCAGCGCCATCACGGCATTGGGCGGGATGCCGAGTGTCAGCAGCGGGATGAACGATGTCTGCGAGGCCGCATTGTTGGCCGACTCGGGGCCCGCAACGCCGCGGATATTGCCCTTGCCGAATGGTACTTCGCCCGGACGCATACGTGCCTTCTTCTCGATCGTGTAAGCGGCAAATGCCGCCATCGTGGCGCCACCGCCGGGCAGGATGCCCAGTGCAGAGCCCAGCAGCGTGCCGCGCAGCACCGCCGGCAACATGTTGCGGAAGTCTTCCTTGGTCGGCATAAGGCCCTTGACCTCGGCCGCAAACACCTTGCGTTCACTTTCGTGTTTGCCCAGATTGCTGATGATCTCGCCGTAACCGAAGATACCCATACCGATGACGATGAAGCCGATGCCATCGGTCAGTTCGGGAATGTCGAAGCTGAAGCGCGCCACGCCCGAGTTCACGTCGGTACCGACCAGGCCCATCAACAGACCCATCAGAATCATGCCGACGGCCTTCAGGATGGAGCCCGAGGCCAGCACGATCGCGCCGATCAGGCCCAGAATCATCAGCGAGAAATACTCGGCCGGGCCGAACTTGAAGGCCACTTCGGTCAGCGGCACCGCAAAGGCCGCCAGCACCAGGGTGCCGACGCAACCGGCAAAGAAGGAGCCCATTCCGGCTGCCGCCAGTGCGGGACCTGCCCTGCCCTGTCTCGCCATCTGGTAGCCATCGATCACCGTCACGACGGACGACGCCTCTCCCGGCAGGTTGACCAGAATGGCGGTGGTGGAGCCACCATACTGGGCGCCGTAATAGATGCCGGCCAGCATGATAAGGGCTGACACCGGCGGCAACGCATAGGTGGCCGGCAGCAACATGGCAATCGTTGCCAATGGACCGATACCGGGCAAGACGCCAATCAGCGTGCCCAGCAGGCAGCCGACGAACGCGTACAACAGGTTGATCGGCGTGAACGCGACGCCGAATCCGATCGCCAGGTGGTTGAACAGTTCCATGGTATTCCTCTTATCCGGCAATGAAGGCGGGCCACGCCGGGAATTGCAGCTTGAGCGCCACAATGAAGGTCAGGTAGCAGGCAACTGCCAGGACAATCGCCAGGCTCAGGACCTCCTTGAACTTGAACTCTTCGCCTGCAAGCGCCGCAATGAAGGTCAGCGCGATGATGGCGGCCACCAGGCCCATATAGGGAAGACCGATGCTGGGCACGCCACCGAGCAGGACACCGAAGGTCAGGTTGGACAGGATGATGAAAAACAGCGGCTTCCAGGCGAATTTTCCGATGCGCTCACCGTCTTCGGTCTCGACTGTCATGGCCGTAAACGTGACAGCCAGGCCGACCACCGCCATCAGGATACCGAGCAACAAAGGGAAATACCCCGGCCCCATGCGGGCGGCGTCTCCTACCTTGTAGTTGGTCGCGCCCCAGGCAAACGCGATGCCGACCGCAATGAACAAAAGGCCCGAGAAAAAGTCTTTCTCACTTTTGATGCGCATACCCAGTCTCCTCGAATAGTAGTCTCCGGCGCAGATTGTGATCGCAGATCGTGACCATTCACATGTGGATACCACCTACGGGTTATCCAGCGCGGCAGCGGCCCCCGGGGCGACCGAACGGATCAGGACAGCGGTGGCGTGGCCAACAGCACCTCCGGCATGACCGTCGTGCCCTTGGCGACCTGAAGTGCGCCGGCAAGACGCATCGGGCGCATGCCATCGAGCACTGCCTGGCGGCGCAGGGCGTCGATGCTGGGCTCACGCGACACCGTGGCCTTGAAGGCTTCTGAAACCACCAGCAATTCGTACAGGCCGGTGCGACCGCGAAAGCCGGTCATGCGGCATTCCACACAGCCCACCGGTTTGTACGGGCGATAAGCGCCATTGATCTGCCAGGGCTTGACGAACTCGGTCAGGTCGGCCCGGTTCGATGCCAGATCGCGCACCCGGCATTTATCGCACAAGGTCCGCACCAGCCGCTGCGCCAGTACACCCAGCAAGGTTGCATTGATCAGGTAGGCGGGAATACCGAGCTCGAGAAGCCGGCTCACCGCCGACGGCGCGTCATTGGTGTGCAGCGTGGAAAACACCAGGTGGCCGGTCAACGCCGCCTGCACCGCCATCTCGGCCGTCTGCAGATCGCGGATCTCACCCACCATGATGATGTCCGGGTCCTGACGCATCAGCGCACGAAGGCCTTCGGTGAAGCTGAAATCGAGCTGCGGCTGCACCTGGGTCTGGTTGAACGATGGTTCGATCATCTCGATCGGATCTTCCACCGTGCTCACGTTGACCTCTTCCGTGGCGATCCGCTTGAGCGTGGAGTACAGCGTTGTCGTCTTGCCCGAGCCCGTCGGCCCGGTGACCAGGATGATGCCGTGCGGCTGCTTGACCAGCGCCTCCCAACGCTGCGCATCATGTTCGGCAAAACCCAGCGCATCGAGGTCCTTGACCGCGTTGTCCGGGTCGAAGATGCGCATCACCATCTTCTCGCCGAATGCGGTGGGCAAGGTCGAGATCCGCATCTCGATCTCTTCGCCGCGCGGGTTGCGCGTCTTGATGCGCCCATCCTGCGGCCGGCGTTTTTCGACCACGTCCATGCGCCCGAGCAGCTTGATGCGGGCCGTCATCGCATTGAGCACGCCCATCGGCATCTGGTAGACGGGATGCAGCACACCGTCAATCCGAAACCGTATCACGCCCTGCTCGCGCCGCGGCTCCAGATGGATGTCACTGGCACGCTGGTCGAACGCGTATTGCCACAACCAGTCGACCACTTGCACGACGCCCTGGTCGTTGGCGTCGAGCTGCTTGCTGGTCTTGCCCAGCTCTACCAATTGCTCGAAACTGGCCCCACCGTTGGCGCCGCCGGCCTTCATCGCCGAACGCACCGACTTGGCCAGCGCATAGAACTCGGCCGTGTAGCGGGCGATCTCCTGCGGGCTGGCCACGACACGGCGCACACTGCGCCGCGCCTGACGCTCGACCTCCGACACCCAGTCTGTGATGAAAGGCTCGGATGTGGCAACCACCAATTCGGTCGGCGTGACCTGCACAGGCAATACCCGGTGGCGCTCGGCATATGGCGCGCTCATGGCATCGGCGACCTTGCCCACGTCGACCTTGAGCGGGTCGATGCGAAAGTAGCCCAGATTGGCACGCACAGCCAGCCACTGCGTCAACATCTCGATATCCAGTGGCCGTCCGTCCGATGCCCGACGCATCGACACGCTGCCCAGTCGCACCAGCGGATGCTGTGCACTTTCTCCCTGGGAACAACGGGCGATGGTTCGCGCGGCTTCGTCGTCCGCGATCACCGCGTCCTCACGCAGCCATTCGACCACACGACGCCAGTCCAGCGGCCCCTCCATCGGCGCAGACACTGGAAGCTTGACCTTGGTGGACACGGTCATGACGCCAGCGGCTTGAGCACCCGCACCCATTGCGCCGCCGGCAAGCCCCAGCGGTTTTCGATATCCTCTGCCCGCTCGGCCAGTGCGGCACGATGGGGTCGGCTCGCGGTGCGTTGCGCCAGCACTACCGTATTGCCCTCGCGGGTGGCCTTGAAAGGCCACACCGCAGCGCGACCGAAGACCGCGGCAATCTTTTCGACGCTGCTGTCGTAACTCGAGGCCCGTCCGAACAGGTTGACGGTGAGGCAGCCATCCTCGGTCAGAAGTCGGCGGCAATCGGCATAAAAAGCCTTGCTGTCGAGCACCGGGGCGGCCGCGTCGTGGTCGTACAGATCGACCTGCAGCGCATCGACCGTTCCCCACCATTTCGGCTCGCGGATCTCGCGCGCAGCATCGGCCAGGATGACCTGCAAACGCGTGTTGTCGGCCGGAAGTTTGAACCAGCCGCGACAGGCCACCAGCACCTTGGGATTGATTTCGACTGCCACGGTCCGCATGCGCAACACCTTGTGACAGAACTTGGTCAACGAGCCGGCGCCCAGGCCCAGCTGCATGGCCTGGCGGCCTGGCACACTGGCTGGTTCGACAAACAGCAGCCAGGCCATCATGCGCTGGATGTACTGGTGCACCAGCACATGCGGAGCATCGATCGACATCGAGCCCTGGATCCAGATCGAGTCGAGGTGCAGATGCCGAATCGGTCCTTCATCCGAAAAATGAACGTCCGTGTGAGAAGCGTGATCGGTCAATGCCATGGCGCGTTATACCAGCAAGGCCGCGAGTTTCGGCAGCGCCGCGCAGGCATTGTGGCGGGTCGCAAGCGCCAATTGCCCTTGCGTCACGCCCCGCAGATCGGCCACCACCTGCGCGATCGCCGGCAACTGCCCGGGCTCGTTGGGCCGCTGGGCTTCGCCGGCTTCGCGCCGCGCCGCCGGGGTGTACAACCAATGCGGTGGAATATCCGGCGCATCGGTTTCGAGTACCAGCGCCGACAGCGGCAGGTCGACCGCCAGTCGGCGCAGGCGCAATGCCCGATCAAAGGTTACCGCCCCGCCAAAGCCAAGTTTGAAGCCCAACTCGACAAAGGCCATGGCCTGTTGCTCGCTGCCGGCAAATGCATGGGCGATACCCCGCCAGTGCGTGCCCGGCGCGGGCGCCACGGCACGCAGACCGCGCAGCAGTCGATCGGCCGATCGGCGCACATGCAGGATCACCGGCAGTCTGTATTTGCGCGCCATTTGCAGTTGGGCCAGATAGAACCGCTCCTGGCGCTCGCGCATGGCAGGCTCGCACAAGGCCGGCACGAAAAAGTCCAGCCCGATCTCACCGACGGCAACCAGCCGCGGATCGTTGATGGCGTCGGCCAGCGCCTGATCCAGTCGTTGCAGGTCGTTATCGCCCGCGTGGGGCACGAACAGCGGATGGATGCCAAGCGCATAACTGTCACCCCCCGCACGGGCCAGATCGCACACGGCAGCAAAATTGCCAACTTCGACGGCCGGTATCACGCAATGGCCCACCCCCTGCATGCGGGCACGCGCACGCACCGACGCAACGTCGCCGGCAAATTCGGCAGCATCCAGGTGGCAGTGCGTATCGATCCAGTGTGTCACGACACCCGTGCCTTTTGGTTCAAATTGTGCATACAGGGAAAACCCTCTCATCTACCTATCCTGTTTGACACAAGATCGTCACTTGGTTGTCACCATCGGCATCTACCCTCGGGTTCCGAAAGAAGCCATTTTCATCCACCTAGGAAACCCCATGAAATTCCGCATTACCCTGATCGCTGCCGCATTGGCCGTCGTCCTGTCCGGCGTCGCCAACGCCCAAGAAAAGACCTTGCGCCTGCTGACCTGGGCTGACTATGTGCCGGCCGACGTCAAGGCGCAGTTCGAGAAGGAAAGCGGTTACACGGTCGAGCTCACGTTATCCAACAACGAAGAGATGATCTCCAAGCTGCGCGCCACCGGTGGCGCCGGGTTCGACCTGGTGCAACCCTCGCAGGACCGCATCACCGGGCCACAACAGGAGTTCAAGATCTACAAGCCGATGGATATGGGCAAGATCAAATCCGATCTGTTCATCACCTCGATGCTCAACGCGACCAAGAAGAACACCACACTGGCCGGCAAGGTCTATGGCGTGCCCCATATCTGGGGAACCGATGGCCTGGTGGTCAACACCAAGCTGGCCAAGATGGCCAACTACCCGGACCTGTGCAAGGCTGACTACAAGGGCAAGACCGCAGTGCGGCTCAAGCGTCCGACCTTGCTGGCATTCGCCTTCGCCGCTGGCAAGGATCCGTTCGCGCTGTACAGCAACCCCAAGGCCTACGGTGCACTGATGGACGACGTCGGCAAGACCATCATCGCCTGCAAGGGCAACCTGAAGTTCTTCTGGGACAACAAGGATCAGTTGCTCAATGGCATGCGCACCGACGAGATCGTCGGCGCGATGATGTGGGATACCGGCGGCTGGAAACTCAACAGCGAGAAGGCCGACATCCAGTTCATCGCACCCAAGTCCGGCGCGCTGGGCTGGATCGACACCTTTGCCATTCCGGCCAAGGGCAAGAACGACGCTGCCGCCTACGCATGGATCAACTTCAACATGAAACCGGAAATCGCGGCCAAGGTGTCCGCGTCGGCCGGCAATTTCACCGCCTCCAAGGGCGCTGACAAACTGGTCGACGAGAAACTCAAGGCCCAGTTTGCCGCCAGCTTCCCGCCCGCAGCGCTGGACAACGTCAAGTGGTACCCGGCTGTGCCTGCCGGCCTGGAAGAGATCGAAGGCCGCGTGCTCGACCGCATCAAGGCTGCCAACTGAAGACCCGTGTCTCCATCGGATGCCACAAGCGGACCTTGAAGCCCGGCGCGTCGCCAAGCGATACGCCGGGCTGATTGCGGTCGACGAACTGTCTTTCTCGGTTGATCGCGGCAGCTTTTTTTCCATTCTGGGACCGTCGGGCTGCGGCAAGACGACGCTGTTGCGCATGATTGCGGGCTTCCTGGCGCCGGACTCCGGCGAGGTGCTGATCGGAGGCCAGTCCATGGACCAGGTTCCGCCCAACCGGCGGCCGGTCAACATGGTGTTCCAGCACCTGGCGCTGTTCCCGATGATGAGCGTCGGCGAAAACGTCGGTTACGGCCTGGCGCGCCGTGGCATGTCGCGCAAGGACATCGACCAGCGCGTCGGTACCATGCTGGAGCGTGTCAGTCTGCCGGGGTCTCAGAACAAACGGGTCGACCAGCTCTCCGGCGGCCAGAAGCAACGGGTGGCGATTGCGCGCTCGCTGGTGCTCGAGCCCACCTTGCTCTTGCTCGACGAACCATTAGGCGCGCTCGACCTCAAGTTGCGCGAGCACATGAAGATAGAGCTCAAGCAACTGCAGGCCGATTTCGGCACAACCTTTGTCTACATCACACACGACCAGTCGGAGGCCCTGGTGCTGTCCGACCATGTGGCGGTGATGAACAATGGCCGGTTCGAACAGGTCGGAACGCCGCAGTCACTGTATTACGAACCGCAGACGCCGTTTGTCGCCGGCTTCGTAGGCGCCAACAACCCGATCAGCGGACGTGCCACCCAGGTCAGCGGCGACCTGGTGGAGTTGACCACCGACAAGGGCCTGCGGCTTTTCGCCCGGCGCAAGGGAGAGGTAGCGATCGGGTCCGCAGCCACCGCCTTCGTGCGTCCCGAAGTGGCCACGCTGTCTCGCCAGCTCGATACGCTGCCGGCAGACCAGCCCCGTTACAACGCCACTGTAGCGAGCCTGCTGTTCGACGGCGCCAACTCAGCGGTGCTGGTGCGCGAGAAGGACTCGGGCGCCGAGTTTCACATCGCGCTGCCGCAAACCGGGCAACTTGCCGACCTGCGCGTGGGCGAGGCGGTCAGCTTCGGCTTCGATCCGGAGCGCGCCTTGTGTTTTCCAACGCCATCGGCACGCGCCGCCTGATGGCACGGCTTGTGCAGGTGAGTCCAGTGAGCCGCCATCGCCTGTTGCTCGGCCTGCTGATGGCGCCCGCCCTGATCTGGTTGTTGGGCCTGATCGTGTTGCCCCATGTGGATCTGGCCATACTGTCGCTGCGCGCGCGTGTGGCGCCGGGCGAATATGTACCCAGCCTGCGCCAGTACGAAACTTTCATCGAAGAGCCACTGTATTGGCACACCTTTGTGCGCACCGCCGTGATGTCCATGATCGCCACTGGACTGACACTGCTGCTGGCCTTCCCGATCGCATGGACCATTGCCAAGATCGCCCGCGGACGCACCCGCTCGCTGATGTTCGTGATGTGCCTGATTCCGTTCTGGGTGTCGGAGACGGTGCGCACGCTGGGCTGGATGATCCTGTTGCGCGAATCCGGCGTGCTGCCGGCGCTGCTGGTGCAGCTGGGCCTGACCGAAGTCCCGGTCGAGATGCTGTACCGCGACGCGACCATTCTGGTCGGGCTGGTGTACACGTCCATGCTGTTCATGGTCGTGCCGCTGATCGGCGCACTTGAGAGTCTGGACGACTCGCTGATCGAGGCTGCCTATGACCTGGGCGGCAATGGCGTGTCCATCATGCGCCAGATCATCATTCCGCACGCGGCGCCGGGAATTGTGGCAGGCTGCATCGTCGTGTTCATGCTGACGCTGGGCAACTACCTCACACCCACCCTGCTGGGCGGCAAGAACTCGCTCTGGTTCACCGAACAAATCTATACCCAATTCATCACCCGCTTCAACTGGGAACAGGGCGCAGCCTTTGGCTTCCTTTTGCTGGTGTTGTCCAGCGCCATTGTCTGGGTAGGGCTGAAGTTGTCCGGACAGCAGTTCGGCGACGTGATGCGACGCACATGATTCCGTCGCTTCCACGTCCCGCCTGGCTGCGCACCGGAACCGTGCTTTATGCGCTGCTGTTTTTCGCCTTTCTGTTCCTGCCGCTGCTCGTGGTGGCTGCGTTCGCCTTCAATGACGCGCCTTATCCGGCGCCGCCCTGGCGCGGCTTCACGCTGGACTGGTTTGTCGGCAACGCACAAAGCGAACGCGTCGGCCTTTTTGCCGACAGCCCGATGCTGGCCAGTCTGTGGACCAGCGTGGTCGTCGCGCTGTGGGTCACCGTGTTGTCGGTTCTGGTCGGCACCGCCAATGCCTTCCTGCTGGAGCGCGCAAGTTTCACTGGCAAGGCAGCCATGTCGATGCTGATGCTGGCACCGCTGGTGATTCCCGGCGTCATCCTGGGCATCTCCATCCTGGCCTTCGCCAGTCGACTGGCGAATTTTGCCGACGACACCTGGGGCCTGGAGCTGGAGTTCCTGCGACCCGGCCTGCCGCTGGTCGTGCTGGGCCAGTTCTCCTATATCGTATCCATCGCCACGCTCACCATCAGCGCACGGCTCAAGCGCTTTGACCGCACGCTGGAAGACGCTGCTTACAACCTGGGGGCATCGCGCGGTGCCGTTTTGTGGACCGTCACATTGCCCTACCTGCATCCCTCGCTGATTGGCGCCGCAGCGATTGCCTTCCTGATGTCATTCGAGAACTTCAACACCACCTTGATGCTGGTCGGCTCCGATCCGCCACTGACCGTGATGATGTACGGACGCATGCGCGAAGGCGCCACCCCAGTACTCAATGCGGTCAGCCTGTTCCTGATGCTGGCGTCCGCAGCCATCGCGCTGATGCTGATGCGCCGCGCACGTGAGCCACAAGACTGACACCTGCCCGGCCGGACCCAGCCGGAGCGAAACGCGACTGCCGTCCCTACACCCTTGAAACCACTCCGGCGCCGCGCCAACCCGAGCACAAACGCGGGAACCGTGATACCGTCAATTTTCTTCTCCCACCATCCTTCTGGTCAGGTGACATGATGCGCAGGCCCGCCGTTTACAGTCGCTCCCGTTCACACACCCCTTTGACGCAAGCCATCGCGTCGGATGCCGAGCTGGCTGCCGCCCGTCGATCCGCCAGACGCCAGCGCTGGCGTAGCATGGCGGGCGATGCCCGATTCCTGTGGTCGGCCATCGGCGTGCTGTTTGTGGCGCTGGTTCTCATCGCCACACAACTGGTCAAGCCCGGTGCGCGGGTACTGACCCAGGAAGACATCGATGCTGCGGTACTCAAGACGCTGGAGACCACTAACCTGCCGTCGGCCGCGGCGCGGGCAGCGCAAATCATCGGCCCCGCGATCGTGCGGGTCATGAGCTACGAAAAAGGTACGAACGGGCGCGAGGACATCGAACGGGGTGTCGGCACCGGCGTCGTCATTGTCGACAAGGGCCTTATTCTGACCAACCTGCATGTGGTGAGCGGCGCCGACACGATCAAGGTGGTGTTTTCCGACGGACTGGAATCGGTAGCCTCGATCAAGTCCGTGCAGGCGGAGGACGATCTGGCAGTGTTGCAGGCGCACAAAATCCCCGACGACCTGATCGCGGCCACGATGCGCTCCACCGCAGACCTGCTCCCTGGCGACCATGTCGTTGCCGTCGGCTTTCCGTTCGGCATCGGACCTTCCGCTTCCGCCGGTGTGGTGTCCGGCTTGAAGCGCTCCTTCCGTTCACCGGAAGGCAAGCAGGAGATGACGAACCTGATCCAGTTCGACGCCGCCGCCAACCCTGGCAACTCGGGTGGGCCACTGGTCACGATGGACGGCCATGTCGTGGGCGTCGTCACCGCCATCCTGAATCCAGGCGAACAGCGCACTTTCATCGGCATCGGGTTTGCGGTGCCTATCGAGAATGCGGCCTCTGCTGCCGGGCTGCATCCCTTTTAAAGCGCGTTGGCCTGCAACGCCCGGTACATCCGTTTCCACCACTTCAATACACAGGAGCTGACATGGACCCCCAGACCACGAACCGCGAAGACACCGCCGAGCTGATGGAGCAGATCCTGTATGAGGTCAAACGCGTCGTGGTGGGTCAGGATCGCTTTCTGGAGCGGGTCATGGTGGCGATACTGGCGCAGGGCCATCTGCTGGTCGAAGGCGTGCCTGGCCTGGCCAAGACGCTGACCATCAAGACACTGGCCAATACCATTCGCGGCAACTTCAAACGCATTCAGTTCACGCCCGATCTGGTGCCGGCCGACTTGGTCGGCACCCGCATCTACAACCAGAAAACCGGTGAATTTGGCACCTCGCTGGGCCCGGTTTTCACCAACCTGCTGCTGGCGGACGAAATCAACCGTGCACCGGCCAAGGTGCAAAGCGCGCTGCTCGAAGTGATGCAGGAGCGCCAGGTCACCATCGCCGGCGAAACCCATAAGGTGCCCGAGCCATTTCTGGTCATGGCCACTCAAAACCCGATCGAAACCGAAGGCACGTATCCGCTACCGGAGGCGCAGGTGGACCGGTTCATGATGAAGGTGCTGGTGGACTATCCGACCGACGAGCAAGAGTTCGTCATCGTGCAGCGGGTGACCGGACCCACGGTATCGGCCAATCCGGTGGCGACTACAGCGCAACTGGCCACGCTGCAGGCCGCTTGCCGCAAGGTGTATGTCGACCCGTCGCTGATCACGTATGCGGTCAAGCTGGTGTCAGCCACCCGCAATCCGGACAAGCACGGCCTCAAGGAACTGCAGCGCTTCATTACGTATGGTGCCAGCCCGCGTGCCACGATCAACCTGACCGAAGCGGCGCGCGCCCTGGCCATGCTGCGCGGGCGTAGCTATGTGCTGCCCGAGGACATGTCCGACCTGGTACCCGACGTGTTCCGCCACCGTCTTGTGCTGTCCTACGAAGCGCTATCCGAGGGCCTCTCCGCAGACGCGATCATCGGCAAGATCATGGCGCGGATCGTGGCACCGCCCAAGCCGCTGGAACACGAGCAACTTGCAGCTTAGGGGTGACCATGTTCGGGCTGTTCAAGTCACGCAAGACTGCGCCGACACAATCGGCGCCAATGCAGATCGTGCCCGCGTCCAAGGGCGCAGAACATGTGCTGCGTCGCCTCGAATGGACGGTGATCCGGCGCCTGGACGGCATGTTGCAGGGCGACTACCGCACCCTGCTGCGTGGCACTGGTCTGGACCTGGCCGACCTGCGCGAATACCAGTTGCATGACGACGTGCGCCATATCGACTGGAATGTCACCGCGCGGCTGCAGATACCGCATGTGCGCGTGTTCACCGAAGACCGCGAGATGGCGGCCTGGTTCCTGCTCGACCTGAGTCCTTCGGTCGACTTCGGCTCGGGCGAACAGCGCAAGCGCAACGTCTCTGCCGAGTTCGTCACCGTGCTGGCGCGCATGCTGACCCGCCACGGCAACCGGGTCGGGGCCCTGCTGTACGGTGCGGGCGTGGACACGGTTTTGCCGGCGCGTGGCGGACGCATGCATGTGTTGCAGTTGCTCCATTCGATGCAGACCCGGCCGCTCGCCGCTGCAACGGGCGGCACGCGGCTGCATGAGCTGCTGGATTCAGCATCAGCGACCATTCGGCGCCGCTCGACGGTTTTCGTGGTGTCGGACTTCATCAGTGAGCCGGGCTGGGAGAAGCCGCTGGGGCAACTGGCTCAGCGCCACGACGTGGTGGCAATCCGCCTGCTTGATCCGATGGAGCTCGACCTGCCCGACCTTGGACTGGTACCGATCCGTGACGCGGAGACCGGCGAGCAATTGCTGGTAGACACGCACGACCCCGGATTTCGCAAGCGCTTTGCACGGATTGCCGCTCAGCGCGAAGCCGAGCTGCGTCAGGCTTTCGTGGTCGCCGGCGTGGACACGCTGGAACTTTCCACCGATGATGACCTCGTACAGGCTGTGATGCGTTTTGCCGATTTGCGCAAACGCCGCAGCCGGCTCTCCGGCGCCAGCGCCGTGGTCACACTTACCAAGGCGGCTGCCTGAGCAGTCCCACAAGGAGACCCTGGCATGACGCTTCCCGTCACCTTCATGTGGCCCCAGTTCCTTTGGCTGCTGCTGGCCGTCCCGTTGCTGATGGCGGTCTATGTCTGGCTGCTGCGACGCAAGAAGAAACTCGCGTTGCGGTATGCCAGCCTTTCCATCGTCAAGGAGGCCATGGCGACCGGCATGCACTGGCGCCGCCACGTGCCGCCGGCGTTGTTCCTGATGGCCATCAGTATGATGCTGTTCGCCGCCTCGCGTCCGTTCGCGGTCATCAGTCTGCCGTCGACCCAGGAGACCATCATCCTGGCGATGGATGTGTCCGGCAGCATGCGGGCCACCGACGTCAAGCCCAACCGCCTGGTCGCCTCACAGGAGGCCGCCAAGGCGTTCCTGGCCGAACTGCCGCGCAATGTGCGGGTCGGCATCGTCGCCTTCGCCGGAACGGCCTCCGTGGTGCAACCGCCCACGCTCAGCCGCGAGGATCTGGTTGCAGCCATCGACAAATTCCAGATGCAACGCGCCACCGCCATCGGCAGCGCCATCGTGGTGTCACTGGCCGAGATCTTCCCCGAGGAAGGCATCGATCTCTCGGCCATGACCTACGGCAACAACAACCGCCAGCGCGGTATTTCGATCGACCAGGTCCAGCCCAAGAATCCGAAGAAGGAATTCGTTCCTGTGCCTGCGGGCTCCTATGGCTCGGCCGCCATCATCCTGCTCACTGACGGGCAACGCACCACCGGTGTGGACACCCTGGACGCCGCCAAGATGGCAGCCGAGCGCGGCATACGCATTTACACCGTGGGCGTTGGCACGGTCGAGGGCGAAACCATCGGATTCGAGGGCTGGTCGATGCGGGTGCGGCTCGACGAAGCCACGCTCAAGTCGGTGGCCCAGCAGACACAGGCCGAATATTTCTACGCCGGCACCGCAGAGAACCTGAAGAAGGTCTACGAGAAACTCAGTTCCCGCCTGACGGTGGAGAAGAAGGAGACCGAAATCTCCGGCCTGCTGGCGCTGCTGGCCTCCATCCTGGCGCTGACCTCGGCGGGCTTGTCGCTGGCCTGGTTCAACCGGATTCTGTGACCTGCTAACCCGAGATCAGCCGTTCTCGGTCAACCGCCCCCGATCCAGCCGCAACTGTCGCGCACAACGCGCCGCCAGGCTCTCGTCATGCGTGACAACGATAAAGGCAGTGCCTTGATCGCGCGCAAGTTGCAGCATCAGTTCGAAGACGCCGTCGGCCGTGCTGCGGTCCAGGTTGCCGGTGGGCTCATCGGCCAGCACGCAGGCCGGTCGGGTCACCAGTGCCCGGGCAATCGCCACGCGCTGTCGTTCGCCACCGGACAACTCGGACGGTCGGTGCTCCAGCCGCTCCTGCAGGGCGACGCTGCGCAAAGTGTCGGTCGCCGCACGCGCGCAATCGGCCGGTGTCAAACGCCGGATCCACAACGGCATGGCCACGTTGTCCAGTGCGCTGAACTCCGGCAGCAAATGGTGGAACTGGTAGACAAAACCGAGATGCTGGTTGCGCAAGCGCCCCTGCTGCGCAGCGCTGCAGGTTGCCAGGTCGGTTCCCATCAACTGCACCTGGCCCGAGGTCGGCGCGTCGAGCGCGCCCAGCAGATGCAGCAGCGTGCTCTTGCCCGAGCCGGACGCACCCACGATGGCCAGGGTTTCACCCCTGCGAACCTGCAGGTCGACGCCCTGCAGCACCGTCACATCGAGCCGCCCCTCGCTGAATCGTTTGGTCAGGCCTTGCGCCTGCAACACCACATCATTCATAACGCAAGGCCTCGGCCGGATTGACGCGGCTGGCACGCCAGCTCGGATAGATCGTGGCCAGGAACGCCAACACGAGCGAGATCACGGTGATCGGCACGATGTCGGCCTGCTGCGGTTCGCTGGGCATGCGGCTGATCAGGTAAATGTCCTTGGGCAGGAAACTGGCATTGAACAATTGCTCGAGCGCCGGCACGATGACATCGATATTGAACGCAATGCCCAGCCCCAGGGCCAATCCGGCCACGGTACCAATCACCCCCACCATCGCACCTTGCACGACAAATATGGCCATGATGCTGCGCGGGCTGGCCCCCAGTGTGCGCAGGATGGCGATGTCGGCACGTTTGTCGGTGACCGTCATCACCAGCGTGCTGACCAGGTTGAACGCGGCCACTGCCACGATCAGCGTCAGGATGATGGACATCATGCGCTTTTCGACCTGTACCGCGGCAAACCACGTCCGATTCTGGCGCGTCCAGTCGCGGATGACCAGGTCACCGCGCAAGCTTCGCGCCAGCTGGTCCGCCACCTGGCGCGCCTGATGCAGGTCGCGCAATTTGAGGCGCACGCCGGTCGGCCCTTCCAGCCGGTAGATGCGCGCCGCATCGTCCATGTGCAGCAGCGCCAGCGCCGAGTCGTATTCGAAATGGCCGGAGTCGAATGTACCCACCACCGTCATCTGCTTGAGCCGCGGCACCACCCCGGCCGGCGTGATCTGGCCGCTGGGCGTGATCAGCGTCACCTTGTCGCCTTCGCGCAGCCCCAGCGCACGCGCCAGCTCGATGCCCAGCACGATGCCGAAGTCACCGGGCACCAGGCGCGCCAGCACATCCTTGCCCATGGCCGCTCCCAGATCGCTGACCTCGGCCTCCAGCGCCGGGTCGATACCGCGCACCAGGGCCGCCTTCATGTCTTCGCCACGCGCAATCAGACCTTGGGCGGTGATGAACGGCGCGGCGCCGATGACTTGCGGGTTGCTTTTAGCCTGCTGCAACGTGGCCTGCAGATCCGGCAAGGCCGCACCACCGGCAGCATAGACCTCGATATGCGAGACCACGCCGAGCATGCGGTCACGCACTTCCTTTTGAAAGCCGTTCATCACGCTGAGCACGATGATCAACGCGGCCACGCCCAGCGCGATGCCCAGCATCGATACGCCGGAGATGAAGGAGATAAAGCCATTGCGCCGGGTTGCCCGACCTGCACGGGTATAGCGCCAGCCCAGGGCCAGCTCGTAAGGCACTTGCATCAGCAGCAACGTCGCATGGCGCGAGACTCTTCCAGTTAGACAACACGAACAGCCGGCATTGTGGCATCCCCCCGACGATCGGTGGCCCACCGGTCAGTTCCGGGACAATACCGCCATGCAGTTGCTGATTCCCTACGCCCATGTGAATGACCCACCGTGTGCGCAGGCCGCGGTGTCGCTGCAATTGCCCCACCTGGCGCAGGTATTGGGCGAGATGACGCTGGTGCAGACCGTCAAAGGCTCGGCGCAGGACCTTTCGCCACCCCATGAAATGTTTCTGGCGCGCGTGCTGGGCCTGACTCCTTCAGATGGCCGCATTCCCTGGGCGGCGCTGGACCGGGTCTGCGCCGGCCAGGTGGCCGACGACACCGCCCGTGCCTGGCTGACTCCGGCGCATTGGCAGATCGGTGTAGGCCATGTCCTGATGGGCGATCCGCGCGCGCTGCAGCTGCAGGAGGCCGAGTCGCGCACACTGATGCAGGCCATGGCCCCGTACTTCGAACAAGACGGCTTGACCTTGTCCTACCAGGAGCCCGGGCGCTGGCTGGTCAGCGGCGAGCCACTGGCCGACCTGGCCAGCGCCTCGCTCGACCGGGTGCTGGACGTCGATATCAGCCCCTGGATGCCGGCCACACCGGCGTTACGCCGACTGCAAAACGAAATGCAGATGCTGCTTTACACCCATCCGGTCAACGATGAACGCTCGGCGCGTGGCCAGCAAGCGGTCAATTCGTTCTGGATCCATGGCAGCGGCCGATACACCGCTGCGGCACCCACGACATTGACGCCTATCGTGGCCGAGGATCTGCGGTTGCCCGCATTGCAGGGCGACTGGGCGCAATGGGCCATCGCGTGGCAACGGGTCGACCAGGGCGCATGTACGCAGTTGCTGGCAGAGCTGCGCTCCGGCCAGCCCGCCAGCCTGGTGCTTTGCTCGGAGCGTCACGCACTGGTTTTCGAGAAGCGGCCGATGGCCTGGGGCGAACGTCTGCGACGGCGCTTCAACGCCGCCAGCCTGCAACAATATGCCCCGCTATTATGAAAATTACCGTCCGCGATATTCCGCCACGCGCCGTCTGGGCCCTTGAGCAAGGCGGTGTGCATCCTCTGCTGGCCCGCCTGTACGCTGCAAGAGGCGTCAGCGCAATGGACGAACTCGACGAAGGACTCGGCCGACTCCTGCCACCGGACAGCCTGCTCGGCGCTCCGGCCGCAGCGCGCCTGCTCGCCGATGCGATCGCCCGGGACAAGCACCTGTGTTTCGTGGCCGATTACGACTGCGATGGCGCCACCGCCTGTGCAGTGGGCATTCGCGGCCTGCGACTGCTCGGCGCGCTGCACGTGAGCTACATCGTGCCCGACCGGGTGCGCGATGGCTACGGCCTCACGGCTCCGATTGCCCAACGTGTCAAGGATAGTGGCGCCGACCTGTTGATCACCGTGGACAACGGCATCGCCAGCATCGACGGCGTGGCCCATGCCCGCGCATTGGGGCTGCAGGTTCTGGTGACCGACCACCACCTTCCCGCCAGCACCCTGCCCGACGCCGACGTGATCGTCAATCCGAGCCAGCCCGGCTGCACCTTCGCCAGCAAGTCGATTGCCGGTGTCGGCGTGATGTTCTATGTGCTACTGGCCTTGCGCTCCGAACTTCGCGAACGCGGCGTGTTCACGCTGCAGACCCAGCCCAAACTCGATACCCTGCTGCCGCTGGTGGCACTGGGCACGGTGGCCGATGTCGTGCGACTTGACCCGAACAACCGCCGCCTGGTGGCCCAGGGGCTCAAGCGCGTGCGCGCGGGTGCCTTGCCCGCCGGCCTGTCCAGCCTGTTTGGCGCCGCCGGACGATCGGCACCTGTGGCCACCACCTTCGACTTCGGCTTCGCACTGGGTCCGCGTATCAACGCCGCCGGCCGCCTGAGCGACATGACGCTGGGCATCGAGTGCCTGTTGACCGACGACACCATGCGCGCGGACGAACTGGCCCGCACGCTGGACGGCATCAACCGGCAGCGGCGCGAGATTGAAGGCGATATGCGCGCGCAGGCAATGGAGATCGCCGAATCGCTGTTCGACGAGGGCGACGAACCACCGCCGGCGATCTGCGTGTTTGATCCCGACTTCCACGAAGGGGTCGTCGGCATCGTCGCATCGCGCATCAAGGACAAGCTGCACCGGCCAACCTTCGTGTTCGCCGCCAGCCAGGCGCCGGGCAAGGAGCATGAACTCAAGGGCTCAGGGCGCTCGATTCCCGGCTTTCATCTGCGCGATGCGCTGGACCTGGTGGCCAAGCGTTACCCCGGCGTGCTGCTGCGTTTCGGCGGCCATGCCATGGCGGCCGGGTGCACTGTCAACGAGGATAGTCTGGACCAGTTCGAACAAGGCCTCACCGAGGTGGCGCTGGAGTGGCTCGACAAGGCCACACTGCTGCGCCGGTTGGAGACCGACGGGCCGCTGGCGCCCGAATATCGCCGGGTCGATCTGGTCGATACCCTGCACAAGGAAGTCTGGGGGCAGGGTTTCGCACCGCCGGTATTCAGCGAAGAGATCGAGGTGGTGTCTCAGCGCCTGGTCGGCGAAAAACATCTGTCGCTCAAACTCAGGCACCAGGGCACGCCCATCGACGGCATCTGGTTCAACCACACAGACAGCCTGCCGGCTCGCGCCCGCCTTGCGTTTCGCCTGGATGCCGACGAATGGAACGGATCGCGTAAAGTGAAGTTCCTGATCGAAGGCATGGAATCCTGATCGACCATCAGTGCCCGCCCGCCCTGCTCCTGTTGACGACAAGTTTCACCATGAACACACCCACTTCGCCAAGCTCGGCGTTCGACCTCACCGGCCGCCTGGCCCTGATCACCGGCTCCAGTGCCGGCATCGGTTTTGCACTGGCACGTGGCCTGGCCCGGGCGGGCGCTGCCGTCATCCTCAATGCGCGCAGCCAGGAAAAGCTGGATGCGGCAGCCAAGACCCTGCGTGACGAAGGCGCGACCGTCCATGTGAAGGCCTTTGATGTCACCGACAGCACAACCGTCACCGCGGCGATCGACGACATCGAGAAATCCATTGGCGCGATCGACATCCTGGTCAACAACGCCGGCATGCAGCGGCGCGGGCCGCTGGAGGATTTCACGGTCGAGCACTGGCATGAGCTGATGCGCACCAACCTGGACAGCGTGTTCCTGAACGGCCAGGCGGTGGCCCGCCACATGATTGCGCGCAAGCGCGGCAAGATCATCAACATCTGTTCGGTGCAGAGCGAACTGGGACGCCCGAACATTGCCCCTTACACCGCCAGCAAGGGTGGCGTGAAAATGCTGACCAAGGGCATGGCCATTGACTGGGGCCAGCACGGCATCCAGGTCAACGGCCTGGGCCCGGGTTACTTCAAGACAGAACTCAACGATGCACTGGTGAAGAACCCGGAGTTCAGCAGCTGGCTGATCGGCCGCACGCCGTCGCGGCGCTGGGGCGATGTCGAAGATCTGGTCGGTCCTGCGGTGTTTCTGGCCAGCGAGGCATCGAAGTTCGTCAACGGCCACATTCTTTACGTCGATGGTGGCGTGACAGCCACCTTGTGATCTGACCTCGGCAGCGCGCGCAACAATTCCACTCAACCCAAGGAATCCTTTTGATGGAAGCACTTGTCATTCATGCCCCTGGCGACCTGCGGGTCGAGACCGTCACCACACCCGCGGTCGACGGTGGCCAGATTCGCGTACGGGTGCGCAAAGGCGGCATCTGCGGTTCGGACCTGCATTATTTCCAGCACGGCGGCTTCGGCACCATCCGTATCAAGGAGCCGATGGTGCTGGGCCACGAGATCGCCGGCATCGTCGAGCAGACCGCATCCGACGTGGATGGTGTGCAGGTCGGCGACCGCGTCGCACTCAGCCCGAGCCGCCCCTGCGGCCAGTGCATCTACTGCCAGCAGGGCCTGCAAAACCATTGCCTGGACATGCGTTATTACGGCAGTGCCATGCGCACCCCGCATGTGCAGGGCGCGTTCCGCCAGGAGATCGTATGCGATGCCAGCCAGGCCCATCGCCTGGCCGACGCCGTCAGCGACAGCGAAGGGGCGTTGGCCGAGCCCTTGTCGGTGGCGCTGCATGCGGTGCGCCGGGCAGGCCCGCTGCTGGGCAAGCGGGTGCTGGTGACCGGCTGCGGACCGATCGGCGCCTTGCTGATCCTGGCCGCGCGCCGCTCAGGCGCGGCCCATATCGTGGCCACCGACGTAAGCACCTTCACCTTGCGCAGTGCCACCAAGGTGGGCGCCGATCAGGTGATCAATGTCGCCGAGCAACCCGACGGACTACTGCCCTTCTGCGTTGGTAAAGGGTCATTCGATGTATTGTTCGAGGCCAGCGGCAACCAGAGCGCATTGCGTGGCGCCTTCGACGCGCTGCGCCCGCGCGGCATCATCGTGCAAGTGGGCCTTGGCGGGGATATGACGCTGCCGATCAACGTCATCGTGGCCAAGGAATTCGACCTGCGCGGCGCGTTCCGCTTCCATGAGGAGTTCGCCATTGCGGTCGAACTGCTCAACAAGGGACTGATCGACGTCAAGCCGCTGATCTCCGCTACCTTGCCGTTCCGAGATTCGGGGCGCGCATTTGCGCTCGCGGCCGACCGATCACAGGCCATGAAAGTTTTGCTCGATTTCGAGTGAAGCCGGCATCGCCGGAACGCTCGCCTGGCGCGGCAGGTGACGATCAGGCGAATAGAATGTTTTTTTGTCCGAACCGACGCAGTGGAGTAAAGCCATGTCCGACCATAAATACCGGCTCGTCACGCGCAGCGACTTTGACGGCCTTGTCTGCGCCATCCTGCTCAACGAGATGGAGCTGATTGACGACATCAAGTTCGTTCACCCGAAAGACATGCAGGACGGCAAGATCGAGATCACCGAGCGTGACATCACGACCAACCTGCCCTACGTGCCCGGGGCGCATCTGGTGTTCGATCACCATGCGTCCGAGACCACACGCAACACCGGCGAGCGCCCGAAGAACTACATCATCTACCCCGGTGCGCCATCTGCCGCCCGGGTGGTCTACGAGTGCTATGGGGGCCAGACGCGTTTTCCGGACTCTTTCGACGACATGATGACGGCGGTCGACAAAAGCGACGCCGCAGAGTTTTCGCGCGAGGAGATCCTCGACCCGAGCGGCTGGGTGCTGCTGAACTACCTGATGGACTCGCGCACCGGACTGGGTCGATTTCGCGAGTTCCGCATCAGCAACTACCAGCTGATGCTCGACCTGATCAACTACGTTCGCACCCACACCATCGAAGAGGTGCTGGCCCTGCCAGACATGGTGGAGCGCGTCGAACTGTATTTCGACCATGCCGACAAGGCCAAGGATCAGCTCAAGCGCTGCACCCAGGTGCATGCCAACCTGGCGGTGCTCGACCTGAGGGGCGAGGAGATCATCTTCGCCGTCAACCGGTTCATGATCTACGCCATGTTTCCGCAAACCAACATCTCCATCCATGCGATGTGGGGCGTGCAGAAGCAGAACACGGTTTTTGCGACCGGCAAGTCGATCACCAATCGCTCGTCGAACACGAATATCGGCGAGCTGATGCTCAGCTACGGCGGCGGCGGACACGAGAATGCCGGCACCTGCCAGATCGCCAACGAGAAGGCCGACGCGGTACTCCAGGACCTGATAACCAAGATCAACGCCGACGGCTGAAGCCACGACACGCTCGGGCGGCCGGTCGGGCCCGAATCGGCAGATGCTCAGGGGCGACCGCCCGCGGGCTGGGTGCCTGCACATGCAGGGCCTAAAATGGCTCAGTGAAAACCATTCTCAACGCCGACCTGCATTGCCACTCCGTCGTATCCGACGGAACTCTAACGCCTGAGGCGCTGGCCGCGCGCGCCAAGGCCAACGGTGTTGAACTGTGGGCACTGACCGACCATGACGAGATTGGTGGCCAGGCCCGCGCCGCTGCGGCGGCGCGCGAACAGGGCATGCACTACCTGACCGGCACTGAGATTTCAGTCACCTTCATCGGCCGCACCGTGCATATTGTGGGCCTGGGTTTCGATGCCGACGACGAGCGCATTCGTGAAGGGCTCTCGCGCACGCGCGGTGGACGTGGCCAGCGGGCCCATGACATGGCGGCCGGCCTGGCCAAGGTCGGCATCAAGGATGCTTACGAAGGCGCACTCAAATTCGCCGGCAACCATGAACTGATCTCCCGCACCCACTTCGCCCGCTTTCTGGTTGAATCCGGGGTCTGCAAGGAGACCAACGAAGTGTTCCGCAAATACCTGACGGAAGGAAAGCCGGGTTTTGTCGAGCACCGCTGGGCCTCGCTGAAAGACGCAGTGAGCTGGATCACCGATTGCGGCGGCGTGGCGGTGATCGCCCATCCGGCCCGGTACAGGTTCAGCGCGACCGAGGAATACGCGCTGTTTACCGAGTTCAAGAACCATGGCGGCCAGGGCGTGGAGGTCGTGACAGGCAGCCATAGCGCAGCCGAATACGTGACCTATGCCGAGACGGCACGTGAATTTGGCCTGGTGGCGTCGCGCGGCAGCGACTTTCACAGCCCGGACGAGTCCCATACCGACCTCGGTACCCTGCCCCTGCTGCCCGGCGGGCTGACGCCGGTATGGCAAATGCTGGAGTCGCGGATCCAGTGAACCGGCGACGTTTCAGCTCGCATCGCCTGACCTGACATGGCGCAGTACTTCGAAGTCCACCCGGACAACCCCCAACAGCGCCTGCTCAAGCAGGCGGTGACGCTGCTCGAGCGTGGCGGCGTGCTCGCTTTGCCTACCGACTCCAGTTACGCCCTGGCCTGCCACCTGGACGACAAAACGGCGGCCGACCGCTTGCGCCGGATTCGCGGCGTGGATGACCGTCACCACTTGACGCTGCTATGCCGCGACCTGAGCGAGCTGTCCAACTACGCGCGGGTCGACAACCGACAGTTCCGGCTGATCAAGTCTGCTACACCGGGCCCATATACCTTCATCCTGCTGGCCAGCAAGGAAGTGCCGCGCAGGGTCAGCCATCCGCAGCGCAAGACCATCGGCTTGCGCGTGCCGCAGCACAGCGTGCTGCAGGATCTGCTGGCGATGCACAACGGGCCGCTGCTGGCCACCACCTTGATCGCGCCGGGCGACAGCGAACCGCTTAACGACGCCCACGACATTCGCGCCCGTTTCGAACATCAGATCGATGGTGTCATCGATGCCGGCGCCTGCGCGCACCAGGCCACCACGGTGGTCGACCTGTCCGACGGGGAGCCGGTGCTGGTGCGCCTGGGCCGTGGCGATCCGGCGGCGCTGGGGCTGTGACTCCGGTCGCGTCACGACCGGTCTGAGACAATCCTCTGGTGGAAACTTCGAACCTGATCCAGACAGTCCTGATCTACGCACTGCCAGTGCTGTTTGCGATCACGATCCATGAGGCCGCGCACGGATATGCGGCGCGCCATTTCGGCGACAACACCGCCGCTGCACTGGGGCGCATCACGCTGAATCCGCTCAAGCACATCGACCCTGTCGGCACCATCGTGATTCCGCTGATGCTGCTGTTCGCCACCAAGGGGGCTTTCCTGTTCGGTTATGCCAAGCCGGTACCGGTGCAATTCGGCAACCTGCGCAGCCCCAAACGTGACATGGTCTGGGTCGCACTGGCCGGTCCGGCGTCGAATCTGGCTCAGGCATTGTTCTGGGGTGTGATGCTGATCCTGCTCAATGGCATGGGCAACAATGAAACATTTTTCATCCGGATGTGCCAGGGCGGTGTGCTGGTCAACGTCATCATGTTCGTGCTCAACCTGTTCCCTCTGCCGCCGCTCGATGGCGGACGTATCCTGGTCGGCCTGCTACCCATGCGCCAGGCGGCTATGGTGGCGCGTATCGAGCCCTGGGGCTTCTTCATCGTGCTGGCACTGCTGCTGATGGGTGTCATCAGCACGTTCTGGATGCAGCCGCTGATGGCGTTGACCTACCACCTGCTCGACATCGTTTTGACCCCGCTCGCCTGGATCTTCGGATAGGCGCTACGACACCACTTCTTTCGCACCATGAGCACCACGCGTTTCCTGACCGGCATCACCACCACCGGCACCCCCCACCTTGGCAACTACGTCGGCTCCATCCGCCCCTCTGTGCGTGCCAGCATGCGAGACGACGTCGAGAGTTTCTACTTTCTGGCCGACTACCACGCGCTGATCAAGGTCGAGGAGCCGGCGCGCATCCAGCGCTCGACGCTGGAGATCGCCGCCAGCTGGCTGGCCGCCGGCCTGGACCCGCAGCGCGTGACTTTTTACCGCCAGTCCGACATCCCCGAAATCCCCGAACTCACCTGGTTCCTGACCTGCGTCACCGGCAAGGGAGTCCTGAACCGTGCCCATGCCTACAAGGCCGCGGTGGACAAGAACATCGCAGCGGGTGCTGACACCGACAACGACGTCACCGCCGGCCTGTTCATGTACCCAGTACTGATGGGCGCCGACATCCTGATGTTCAACGCCCACAAGGTGCCGGTCGGTCGCGACCAGGTCCAGCACCTGGAGATGGCGCGCGACATGGCCAACAGCTTCAACTACCGCTACGGACAGCACTTCACGCTGCCCGAGGTGGTGATCGAGGAGTCGGTGGCGACCTTGCCCGGCGTCGACGGACGCAAGATGAGCAAGAGCTATGACAACCATATCCCGCTGTTCTCGCCACGCCCGCAGCTGCGCAAGCTGATCGCCGGCATCGTCACCGACTCCAGGTTGCCGGGTGAGCCCAAGGACGTGCAAGGCTCGGCACTGTTCCAGATCTACCAGGCCTTCGCCAGCAACGAGGAGACCGTCGCCTTGCGCAGGGCCTACGCCGAAGGCATCGCCTGGGGCGAGGCGAAGGAACGGGTGTTTGAGCGGCTCGACAAAGAGATCACGCCGATGCGCGAGCGCTACGACGCGCTGATCAGCGATCCGGCGGCGATCGAGCAGATCCTGTTGCGCGGCGCGACCAAGGCGCGCAGAACCGCGACCCCGTTCATTTCCCGGCTGCGCCACGCCGTCGGACTGCGCAACCTGGGTACAGCCAGCCAGGCCGGCAGCAAAAAGGCCGACAAGGCCGCCCTGCCGACATTCAAGCAATACCGCGAAAACGACGGCACATTCGCCTTCAAACTGGTCGACCCCACCGGTCGGCTGCTGCTGCAAAGCCAGACGTTCGCATCGCCAAAGGACGCGGGCGCCACCATCGGCCGCCTGCAAAAGGAGGGTGCCAACGCCTTGGTGGCCCTGGACAGCCGGTACACATTGGGCGACGGCGTATCCCCGGAAGAAGTTGCCGCCGCGCTGCAGCGACTGGTCGACACCGCCTGATACCTGATCGCCAAAAGGCGCCGGCCGGCTGATACAATCTGCCGCTTCGAGACAGGAGAAGTGGCAGAGTGGTCGAATGTACTTGACTCGAAATCAAGCGTAGGGGCGACCCTACCGTGGGTTCGAATCCCACCTTCTCCGCCAGTCAGTATGGAATCCGGGGCTGTCTCCTCTGATGGCCCCGGAAACCGTACCAAGACTGGCTTTTTTCCCCCTCGCCTTCCCTGAAACCTTCCCACATTTCTGGCCACACGGGCAGAGATGCACGGAGAAGCAATGGACGGCTGAAGTGGCAAAACGCGTACTGGGTCTTACCCCAAAAGGTCTCACCTTCTACTTCCGGCTCATGGTCCAAAAGGACTTCAAAGCGAATCTTCGAAACCTACGAACTCAGCGTCCCGCTGGGTCGATTCAGTCACCCACAGGCAGCCATAAAGGCCCGTGAGCTGGCCGCACATTACGCTTCAGAGTTCCAGCAGCATTAGCACGAGCTGGGGTTAGAAGCCATTGACTCTGCAACCCCTGCAGTGCCCAAGAGGACCCCTACGCTGCAAGAGGAGATCCGCATCGCCCGTGAAGATGCCAGGGAGTTGATGGCAACGGATGAACAGGTCCGGTCTGAAGGGTTGCCGCGCATTCGACTTCGCAGACGAGGCGCGCCCCTTCTGGCGAGCACGCATTTCGACGCCGTGCTGGTCGATCTGACGATGCCGGACACCGACGGTCGGGATTTTGCCACTGAGATCCGTCGGGGTCATGGGCTCAATACCACGTCGACGTCACCCAAAAGCCGATCGATAGCCAGGCCCGGGCTCGGCTCATCGATTCGCGAACGCCGCAGTGACTTCCGATCCTGAGAGGGAATTTGCGTTCAGACTTTCTGATTCATATGGCAACCGCCCGGCAGGACAATCGAGGGCAAAGGTGGAACAACGGCCCAGCGCGCAGAAGTTGCTGGCCTATCAGGCACAGGTGCAAGATCGGTTTGCCGCGGCCACGCTCAGCGCAGGTGCCTCAGCGGCAAGGCCGTCTTGTAACGCACCTGCTTGAGCGCAAAACTCGAGCGAATTTTCTCCACACCCGGTATCGGCGAAAGCTGTTCCAGGATGAAGCGTTCGAGCGCCGCCATGTCGGTCACCGCTACCCGCAGCAGATAGTCGCTCTCGCCGGTCATCAGGTAGCATTCCATGATCTCGTCGTGTTGCGCGATGTGGGCTTCGAACCCGGCCAACGTCTGCTTGTTTTGTGTCTTGAGGCTGATCGAGATGAACACCGTCAGGCCTAGGCCCAACGCGGCTGCATTGGCCAAGGCCACATAACGCTGCACCACACCGGACGTTTCGAGCGCCTTGACCCTCGCCAGGCATGGTGACGGCGACAGGCCGATACGCCGGGCAAGCTCGGCGTTCGTCAAGGAAGCGTCCCGTTGCAGTTCGTCGAGGATTCGCAGATCGCTTCGATCCAGATTCATGCTTGAATTCTCCAGCTTTTGCAGCATTTTCTGCCGAAATGATGTCGAGCATCCACTGGAATACGCAGCACATGCGGAACCATCCGGCATAGAGTTCAGCCACCATGAACGCTGCTTTGAACCCGATCGCCCTGGCCAAGCTGCCAGACCCCACGACGCAGGAGACCGCCGAATGGTGCGATGGCTTTCTGTCACTGTTGGCAGCAGAGGGCGATTCCCGGGCGCGTCAGATTCTGGATGAACTTGCCATGCTGGCAAGGTCGCACCGGGTTGGTTGGCAACCCGACCTGAACACCCCGTACGTAAACACCATTGCACCCGAAGACCAGGGTACTTTTCCCGGTGATCTGGCGATGGAGGAGCGTGTCGGTGCCCTGATGCGCTGGAATGCACTGGTGATGGTGGTGCGTGCAAACCAGGCATACGGCGAACTGGGGGGCCATATCGCCAGTTATGCCAGCGCGGCCGACCTGTTCGAGGTCGGGTTCAACCACTTCTTTCATGCGCGCAGCCCGACTCATGGCGGTGACCTGGTGTTTTTCCAGCCACACAGCGCGCCGGGCGTGTACGCCCGCGCCTTCCTCGAAGGTCGCTTGAACGAGGCCGACCTGTTGCATTACCGGCAGGAGATCACCGGCGCGGCCAGCGGCGCTCGCGGCCTCAGCAGTTACCCGCATCCGTGGCTGATGCCGGACTTCTGGCAGTTTCCGACCGGCTCCATGGGCATTGGGCCGATCAGTTCGATTTACCACGCCCGCTTCATGCATTACCTCACGCACCGCCAGTTGCTGGACTGCCAGGGCCGCAAGGTCTGGGGTGTGTTCGGCGACGGCGAGATGGACGAACCCGAGAGCACCAGCGCGTTGACGTTGGCCGCGCGCGAGAAACTGGACAACCTGGTGTGGGTGGTGAACTGCAATCTGCAGCGACTCGACGGACCGGTGCGTGGCAACGGCCGCATCATCGACGAACTCGAGCGGCTTTTCTCCGGTGCCGGCTGGAACGTCATCAAACTGGTGTGGGGCAGCGACTGGGATGGTCTGTTTGCGCGCGACGTCACCGGCGCGTTGGTACGTGCCTTCGCCAACACGGTGGACGGCCAGATGCAGACCTTTGCAGCCAAGGATGGACGCTTCAACCGCGACAACTTCTTCGGACAAAACGAAGCCCTGGCGCAGCTCGCCATGGGCTTGACCGATGAGCAGATCGACAAGCTCAAGCGGGGGGGCCATGACCTGGTGAAGATCCACGCCGCGTATGCTGCCGCCGCACGGCACCAGGGACAGCCCACGGTGATACTGGCGCATACCAAGAAGGGTTATGGCATGGGCACGGCGGGCCAGGGCAAGATGACCACACACACCCAAAAGAAGCTCGACGACCACGACCTGATCGGGTTCCGCAACCGCTTCGATCTGCCGCTGTCCGACGACCAGGCAAAAGGCCTGGCCTTTTACAAACCCGCCGACGACAGCGCCGAGATGTCTTACCTGCATGAGCACCGCCAGCGACTCGGCGGCGCGATGCCGCGGCGCGAGACGACCTGCGACATCGTTCCGGTTCCAGCGCTCGACCAATATGCGGCGTTCGCACTGCAGGCGGACGGCAAGGAGATGAGCACCACGATGGCCTTTGTGCGCTTGCTCGGCAACCTGCTCAAGGACCGGCAACTCGGCCCACGCATCGTGCCCATCGTCGCTGACGAGGCGCGCACGTTCGGCATGGCCAACCTGTTCAAGCAGATCGGCATCTACAGCAGTGTCGGCCAGCGGTATGCGCCTGAAGACATCGGTTCGGTCTTGAGCTACCGCGAAGCGCTGGACGGTCAGATTCTGGAGGAAGGTATCAGCGAGGCCGGCGCAATCGCCAGCTGGACGGCAGCGGCTACCAGCTACAGCGTACACGGCCTGGCGATGTTGCCGCTGTATATCTACTACTCGATGTTTGGCTTTCAGCGCGTGGGTGATGCCATCTGGGCCGCGGCTGACCAGCGCGCTCGCGGCTTCCTGCTCGGTGCCACGTCTGGCCGCACCACCCTCGCCGGCGAAGGCCTGCAGCACCAGGACGGGACCAGCCACCTGGTGGCGGCCACCATTCCGAATTGCAAGGCATACGACCCGGCTTTCGCTTGCGAACTGGCCGTGATCCTGGACGCCGGCATGCGTGCGATGCTGGTAGAGCAGCACGATGTCTTCTACTACATCACGCTGATGAACGAGAACTATGCACAGCCCAGTTTGCCGGAAGGCGCGGCCAGCGGCGTGTTGCGCGGTGCCTACCCATTCGCCACCATTCCGCCTGACCCAGCGCAAACCCATAGCGGCGGACAACGGGTCACGCTGCTGGGTTCTGGCGCAATCTTGACCGAAGTCATTCAGGCTGCGCAGCGGTTGGCTGAGCAAGGTATCACGGTCGACGTGATCAGCGTGACCAGCTGGAGCGAACTGTCGCGGGACGGCGCAAGCCAAACCGAACCGTATCTTGGCACCTTGCTTGCCGACTCCGCCGGGCCGGTGATTGCCGCCACCGACTATGTGAGGGCCGTACCCGAGAGCGTGCGCGCCTTCATTCCTTCGGGACGCCGCTACGTCACCCTGGGTACCGACGGTTTCGGGCGCAGCGACACGCGGGCGGTTTTGCGCCAGTTCTTCGGGGTGGATGCGGCAAGCATCATTCAGGCAGCGACTGCTGCGCTGGCTTGACGAGTGCCAGCGCAGCGGTTCACACCACCTAAGCGTCCATCTGGCGCGGATGCGCGCAGCCACGGCCGCGCGAAGATGGACAGGAGCTGACCTCGCATAACCCCGATCAGATTGCTGCGTGCGAGAACGCGAACACCGGGCTCCGATGACGCCAGACGAAGAAGTGGTCAATGATGGTGAGCTTGGCGCCTATCGCCCCGCCATGCGAGCCAGCACATTGCGCCTGCCGCAACCTGGGTCGGCTGCGTTGCCGAGCAGTACCGCTCATTCATGCCAATAAGGATCGGCAAAGGCCTGTCCGACCTCGCGACAGCAACCCAGAAGCAGGCCGGTCAAGTTGTCGAATTCAGACGCTGAAACTTCGTCCTGCAGGAAGCACAAGGCGATGCCGATCATGTGACCGTCGGCGCTTCGCACGGCCGATGCGACGGCTTCGATTCCTCGATCCGCACTGTCATTGAGCCGCGTCCACTTGCGCGCCCTGGAGGCGTCGAGTTCCATCAACAGCCTGTCCCTGGTCATGCGGTAGCGCAACGGCGGGTAGGTGAGCAGCTTGGGGAGAAACTTGCGCACCCGGCGGCTGTCTGTTCTCATCAAGAGGGCTTTTCCGACGGCAGTCGCGAATGCGGGAATCATCGTTCCTTCCGACGCGACGAACCGGATCGGGCTGTTGGACTCCACGCACTCGATGATCAGCGCGTCCGTTCCCTGCAAGGTCGAGATGTAGGCGGTGACCGGCTTCTTCGCGACGATCTTGCGAAGCTGCATCCTGGCCGCCTTTAGCAGATGGTCGAACTCGTTGCCTCTCAAGTCAGCGAGGCGCCGAAGTTCATGGCCCGCTTCGTAACCGATATTTCGGCCGAGGTGCGTGAGAAGACCCTGGCCCTCCAGCGTCTTGAGCAGGCGCGACGTCGAGCTTGCGGGCAGTCGCAGTTCGGCGGCAACATCCGACACCCTGAGGTGCCGCCTAGTTTCTGACAGCAGCCGTAACGCCTGCATGCCCTTTTCAAGCGAGCTCATTTCCCATATACAGCAATAGCAATGCTGTCTATTGGACAACATTGCTGCACCGAGGTCAAGAATCTAAGATAGCTGGAACCGTGCGCGATACGGGAAATCAGCCCAGCCAGTTTCTTTCCATGCGCGTGACGAGGCGTCGTTCATTCGCGGGCCTGTGCCGACGGTGGACGGCGCCTTTGAGGCAGCCACGTCGGGTCGTCAGCGGTGCAATCAATTTGAAACGGAGAACGCATGAACCGCATATTGAGGTCACACGATTGGTTTCAGCGCAAAGGCCTGGACGGTTTCATCTACCGCGCATGGCTGAGAAACCAGGGTCTGCCAGACGATGCGCTTGATGGCCGACCCGTCATTGGCATCTGTAACTCCTGGTCAGATCTGACGCCTTGCAACGGACACTTCCGGGAGCTCGCCGAGCACGTCAAGAAAGGCGTACTGGACGCTGGGGGTCTGCCGCTGGAGTTTCCGGCAATGTCCCTTGGCGAGACATTGATGCGTCCGACGGCCATGTTGTACCGCAACCTGGCGGCCATGGACGTGGAAGAGACCTTGCGCGCCAATCCTATCGACGGTGTCGTGCTGTTGATGGGATGCGACAAGACGACACCGGCGTTGATGATGGGAGCTGCAAGCGTTGATCTGCCCACCGTGGGTGTTTCGGGCGGACCGATGAAGAAGGCGCACTACCAGGGGCAACCCATCAGCGTCACGATGATGTGGAAGATGTCCGAGGATGTGCGTGCCGGCACCATGTCGCAGGCCGATTTTCGCGGCGTGGAGTCCTGCCTGAACTCGTCG
>Ga0105047_10000691_pt1 | contig 58196 bp, 72 predicted proteins | sample MAT04_FD_78384 | JGI IMG/M metagenome (GOLD analysis project Ga0105047, IMG submission 78384) | Freshwater microbial communities from Lake Fryxell liftoff mats and glacier meltwater in Antarctica - MAT-04 (megahit assembly) | ecosystem: Environmental > Aquatic > Freshwater > Ice > Liftoff... | reverse complement strand
TCGGTGAAGGCATTCGCATCAGAGGTGGTCGACGCCGAGGGTGGCGACGAGTTGCCACCGCACACGGCGACGAAGATCATCGGTCAGGTGCTGGCCGAGATCGACTCTCACGCCACCTGACCTGGTCGCTGACGCTGGCAGGGGTTCTCAACGCCTGGGCAACATTCCATGCCAGCGTCGGGCTGGTCATGTCGTCGAGCCGTCGGACGCGTCAGAACGGGATCTCGAGATGTCCCGACGTGACGCAGAGGCCCATCGCGTTCACCGCCACGAGCGCGACGATGATCACCATCACCACCGCGCGGCGTCGGGGTGAGCGCGTGAAACCTCCCGGAGCAGGCATGTACCAGCTGGGCAGCAGTTCGGGGTACTCCATGTGCAACGACGACAACGCCACGGCGTCATCGTCGAGCGGGGCATCGGGGTCGGCCGCGAGGGCCAGCGCAGTGAGCTCCTCATCGGTGATCGCGACCTCGTCGGTGTCGAACACGTTGGCCATGGAGTGAACCTAGGCGCTTTCGGGTTGTGATGAAAGCGGTGCTCGGCCGAGTGCGGCGACGCGGATTGTCTTGCGCGCCTTCAGACGGCCGCGGCCGCCGTCAGCGCTGTACGTTCCGCTAGTGGGAGCGACATCGCGATAGTCGCGACCTGTGGCGGTGGTGATGTAGCGAAGGTCGGTGCGCCGCTGGTGGGTCGGGTCGATCGCCACGACCGTCTGCCGGTTGGGGTCGAATACCTCTACCCAGGCATGACTTGCGCCGTCACCGACGAGATGGCCGGAGACGTACCGCGAGACGATCCCGAGACTCGAACACATCGCAATCATCACGTGGGCCATGTCTTGGCACACGCCGCGCCGGAGTTGCCATGCCTCTGCGGCTGTCGTGCGAACCGAAGTCACGTCATGGCAGTACTCGAATGACCTTCGAACGAAGTCCGAGATCGAGTCCGCTGTTTCGAAGACGTCGCCTGTCGGGCCGAGCTCAGCGGCTGCGTCGCGTATCGAATCGTCCGGCCGCGTCAGCCGAGTCATGATCGGCCGGCCACCCTTCCATGCCGGTCGGTGCGGCTGTCGTGGTGAACGGGTGATCACCGCTCTGGTTTGGAATTCGATATGACGCTGCACCGACGGCACGATCGCATCGAGGATCGAGTTGCCGAACCTGTCGGTGTGCGTTCGAACCTGGGCGTCTTCCCGAGTGCGCACGTCGAAGCGATGCAGGACCCGTTGCTGGTCGCCGTGGAGTCTGCGGGGAAGGATCATGAGCCGTTGGCGGAGGTCTTTCACCGGCTTGGTGTACTCGTATGACACGACCTGATGGATGATGTAGGTGACATGTTCCGCCTGCATCAGCGCGTCGCGGTCGTAGTCGGTGGGAAGCGAATCGAGGAGCTCGTCGTGCAGTAGCTCTTCAACGCCTCGCAGACCCAGAGGTGGGGTCATGTCGCTCTGGTTGCCACCGATTTCTACAGCGTGTCACAGACTTGCCGTGTCGAACGCGACGCCTCGATGAACATCGTGTTTCCTTGGTGGTCAACGGGCTCGGCGAGAACGTTCATCTCGATCAGGTCCATCTGGCCGAACGACGTGAACATCGCCACATCCGCCGCATCGCGACCGCGACCGATCACGACTCGGCCGATCCGCCGCTGGTTGTTGCGCGGGTCGAACGTGTACCAACGGTCGCCGAGGAAGACCTCCATCCACGCGCAGAAGTCTGGAGGGGTTGGGACGACGTCGATATCCGGCAGGTACCCGGAGACATAACGGGCCGGAATGTTCAGCGCCCGGCACAGACCAATGGCGAGGTGGGTGAAGTCTCGGCAGACGCCGACACCGCCCTCCAGGACGCTGGCGGCAGAGTGCGAAGGCGACGAACTGCCGTAGTCGAACTGCAGCCGCGCATGCACCCAGTCGTTGATTGCCTGCACGCGAGCCCAACCCGGTGGGATCGATGCGAACTGCGCCCATGCCAGGTCCACCAGCTGGTCCGACTCGCAGTAACGGCTCGGCAGCAGGAATCTCAGCGCATCGTCAGGTAGATCCTGAGGCTCATGGAGGCGAGCATCCTCATCGACGACGTCCGCCACGGGACTTGCGTCCACCCGCGCGACGAAGCTGACCTCGACAGTCCCAGCCTTGAAGGTTGTCCGGCGGCGGCGGTTGGCGAACGAGTCGACGTAGGGGATCGAAGGCGTATGAGGAATGATGTCCAGCCGGGAGCCCACCACCCGATGTAGCTCGGACGAATGGGGCTCGACCAGCATGATCGCGTGGGTTGCCGTCGGGACGGCAAACACGAACGTGCAACCCACATCAAGCTCCATATCCCGCCTGTTCACCGTTCAAGGCGGTTTGAGACCTGGACGGCCAGCCTTGTTGAAATGGTGGTAGACAGCAGACCGTGGTGGTTCTCCGGATGACTCTGCTCCGGGCCATACGGCGATTGACGGGCTCTCTTGACAGGCCTAGTTCACAAGCGCAGGATTGCTGATTGCCCATGGGGATGGGGCAATGGAGTGAGGGGAGCGGCAAGAACGTGACGTTGGGCCCTGGGCCGCGATTCGTGCGGTCTATATGTTGAGCCTTGCTGAAGGCCTCGATTGGTCGGCAGCAAGGGAGCAGTCATGAAGGTGATCATCGTTGTTGGGTCCAAGCACGGTTCGACCCGCTCGATCGCCGAGGCGGTGGGCGATGAGCTCCGCAGTGGTGGTCTCGACGCGTCGATCGTTGCCCCCGACGCGGCCGCCATCTCGTTGGCCGGCTTCGACGCCGCAGTGGTCGGTAGCGCCGTCTACGTCGGACATTGGATGAAGGACGCCCAGTCCTTCCTCGAGGCGAACCGTGAATCGCTTCGCAACATGCCGCTGTGGCTGTTCTCGAGCGGACCTCTGGGTGACGGGTCGGATCGGACCGATGACCTCGTCGACGTTCGCGCGTTCGCCGACGACGTTCACGCCAGGGACCATCGGGTCTTCGCGGGCAGCCTCGACAAAGCAGACCTCAGTCTCGCCGAGCGCGCCGCCGTGCGGATCGTCCACGCCCCCTACGGCGACGCACGCCAGTGGGATGACATCCGGTCATGGGCCCAGACCATTGCTGCGGAACTCACCGCGCCGGTGAGCTGATGGTGAACGACGGACGAGACCTCGATGACTTCGGTCGCTGACACTTCGTCGTCCCGGGAGATGTGCCCCGTCGAGCTGTTGTGGATTCCGCTCCGAAGGCCCGGCCAGCACGTCGTCCGCCTCAGCGGCCGGGCCTTCGGAGCGCTGACCTCCTTCGTGCAACATCGTCCGGCCTGCGACCTCTACCACTCGGCGCTCGTGGTCACCGTTTCCGGCGGCCGTTACGTGATCGAGATGACACCCGTCCCCGACCGACGCGGCTACCAGCGCGGCGTAGTTGCCGAAGGCGCGGTCGGCTCGGCGTGGCTCGGCAAGCTCCGGGTCTTCCGCTACGAGATCCACTGTTGGCGCAACGGTGTCATCCCCGATGCCGAGCAAGCCACCGCCACCACGGCCCTGCAACTCACGCCCGCAGACGCACAACGGCTGCTCGATCTCGTTCCGATGGTGCCCACGCCCGTGTGGGGCCGAGACGATCTCGCCGCCGGCGAGATGCGGAACTCGAACTCCGTCACCTCGTGGATCCTGCGTCGAAGCGGCATCGATACCGACCAGCTTGCGCCACCCAACGGCGGCCGCGCTCCCGGCTGGGATGCCGGACTTGTCGTCGCGGCCGGCGGTTGACCTCGTGCGGCTGACCGTGATTGCCCTGTTCAGACAGTCTGTGGGCGCACCAGACGGGCCTGATCACCGACCTGGATGATGCCGGGCTGGATCACGAACGCGTTGAGTGCGAGTTTGCCATCGAAGCGGTGGATGATGTCGGTGAGCACGCTGCGGTCGCGTTCGAGCGTGTCCGGATCGACCGTGGTCATCGGGCAGCGACCGCGTCGCGAGTCGATGCCGATGACGACCTCGCCGATGTGCAACTCGGCATCCGGCCAGTCGATCTCGTCCATCCCGGCAACGCCGCCGATCACGATGTTGGGTCGCAGGCGGCGGACGTCGCGCCCGAATTCAGCGACGGCACCGTCAGTCGCGACCAGCAACGGCAGCACGTCGAAACGGTCCGTGCCCTCGTACGCGACCAAGGATGCATCGGGCCCAGCGGCGTCGCGAACGCGGGCGAGTACTTCCGGCGATGTCCATGGGAGGCCATCGACGAGCGGTTCGCCGTCAGTGCCCAATGTGGCGTGGAGGCCGAGGAGGCGATGATGGCGGCGGGATGTGCGCACGCCCTCGGGGCCGCGCACGTGGACGATGCGGTCGCCGGCGATGCCATTGGTGGTGACCGTTGCAGCGGTGAGGGGTTCACCGGCAAGGGTCTTGACGGGGTAGCGCCACAGCGCTTCGACGGTGAGATTCATGAGGTGGCTCCGATCAAGTGGGCTGCGGCCGATCGGGCCGCGGCGACGGGTTCTGTGGTGTTGAAGACGGCGGACTGGACGATCGCTCCGTCGATCAGCACGCAGATCGCCGCCGGTAGCCACGTCGGTGCGTCTGGGTGATCGGTGAGGGCGAGTGAGGTGACGTGCTCGATCAGCGCTTGCTTGTGGTCGGCGATGATGGTGCGGTGGACATCGTCGATCTCGTCGGTCTCGGCGATCGAGTTCAAAAAGGCACAGCCGCGATAGCCCGGCGACGAGACCCACTCTTCGAGCGCGTCGAAGGTGGCGAGCACGGCATCAGTGCCGTTTCGGGCGTGCCGTTCGACGGTGTCGGTGAACCAGCTCATCCAGCGTATGTGCCGGTCCTGGAGCCATCCGGTGACGAGGTCGCGTTTGGATGGGTACAGCGAGTAGAGGCGCCGCATCGACACCCCGGCCGAGTCTCGGATCTCGTTCATCGCGACGCCGGCGATCCCTCGCTGGTAGAACATGGCATCGGCGGCGTCGAGCACTGCTCGCTCTGGGGCTGTGGCGGTGGCCGTGGCTGGACTCATTGCAACGGGATCCCGGTGACGTCGCCTTCTGGCCGCGGCCCGAAGATCCGGCGCTCTGACCCCGCTATCGAGACATCGTTGATGCTGGCCTCGCGTCGGCACATGTAGCCGGCGTCATCGAACTCCCAGTTCTCGTTGCCGTACGAACGGAACCAGTTTCCGTCGGTGTCGTGCCATTCGTACTGGAAGCGCACTGCGATCCGGTTCTCGGAGAACGACCACAGGTCCTTGCGCAACGCGTAGTCCAGCTCGCGGGCCCACTTGTCGCGGAGGAACTCGACGATCTGCTCGCGGCCGACCACGAACCGGTCGCGGTTTCGCCACACCGAATCTGGCGTGTACGCCGCTGCGACCCGCTCAGGGTCACGCGAGTTCCAGGCCGCCTCAGCGGCCAGCACCTTGGCGCGCGCCGATACTTCGTCGAAGGGGGGCAGTGGCGGACGGGTCGTCTCGGACATAGGAGTTCCTCGAATGAAGGGGATGAGAATGAACGTTCTCACAACGTACGAAAATATCCGTTCTCACGCAACCTCCGGCCACGACTGGCTTGCTCGGCTCACTGAACGAGGAGCATGTCGTCGGTCATGGGTTAAGACGGGTTAAGACCCTCTGTACCGGCACGCCAGTCACATGAGGCATCTCTGCGGTCCGTCAGGAGAGGCGACCATAGCCGTCGAGCAGGAAGGCTGCTCCAGACGCGACCAAACCTGCTTCACCGCCGCCGGCGACGAGCTCGCTGCGCGTACGAGTAGCGCCAAAGGGAGCGTTCCAGAAGTCTGCGTCGCCGGGCCGCGCGCTCGAGAAGGGGCCGACGTAGAGGTACGGCTCGTCCGAGTAGCCATCGCCAGGCGATCCGCCGAGGTTCACTCGGTCTCCCGGACTCGTGGCTGCGTCGAATGCAGCGTCGAAGTGCTCGGGCCAGAGGCGGGCAACCGTCGCGTCCGCAGACGCGGGGAGTTCGGCGAGCACGCTGTCGAGTATCGCTGCAACCAGCCCGTGCCAGGAGGCAAGGGCAGCCGCGGCGACCGCGTCGATGACGATGGGCTGATCGAGGTCACCGACCACCGGCGTGTCGTGGCCGACGTCGAGCATTTCGGTGATGTCGAGCTCTGCGAAGGCGGCGAGCTTCTGCAGCGTCGAACCCCCGATGGGCATGCGTCGCGCCGACGCCGCACCTGGCGAGTCGGACTCGACGACAAGGTCAGTGCCCGCTACCCGGACACGTCGATAGTCCGCACCGAATTCAGGTGTTCCAAAGCCGCCGGGCGTGACCCGCAACGAGAACCGACCGGTCTCGGCGACCCGCGCCCGAGCGACGATGTGTATGGCGACGCGATGCAAAGCGTTTCGAGTCTGGCTGTGTTCGTTCATGTCTCTCAGTTCATCACACCGAATATGTAGCATGTATGCTATCACAGCATTTATGCTACATCTATGGGTCGAAGGCCGAGAACAGCCGAGGGTGAGCATGTGTTCAACGAGATTGCTGCCCGACGGGAGGCATATGGTCTGAGTCGGCACGATTTCGCCACGGCGATCGAGGTGCACTACCAGACGGTCGGCTACCTCGAGCGTGGCGAGTACAGCCCGAGCTTGGTGCTGGCGCTGCGGATCGCCCGAGTGCTCGACGTGCCACTCGAGTCGCTCTTCTCGCTCGACCCATTCCCTGAAACCGGTCCACCCGAGCGTGGGGCAACACAAGGAGTAGCGCGATGAAGAGATGGAGTGATGTGGCCGAGAGAAACCGGGCCATGGTGGCGGAGAACGCCCAACGCGTGCTGGCCGACACCCAATATGACAGGTTCCGCACACCCGTGGCGCTGCGCGTACTCGTGGTCGCCTACGTGGCAGCCACCGCGTTCGTTGCGACGTGCTGGCTGCTGTGGGGTGTGGTCGCCGGCGTCGCCTCGCTTGCGGTGTCGCGGTGTTCCTGCTGCTGCGTGTTGCTGTGCGCAGCCAAGCCGATTTGCCCGACGAGGTGCTCGACGAGCGCATGCGGGCTGAGCGCGACAGCGTCTACGTGAGTGCGTTTCGACTGGTGTCGATCGTGACCTTCGTCGCAGCGAACGTCGCGATGGCCGCTGTTGCCTTCGGCAACGAAGGTGAATCGATCACCTTCGATTATCACCAAGTCAGCGCTGCCTATTGGACGCTGTTCTCCGTGCTCCTCGGTGCACCAAGCCTTGTGCTCGCCGTCCGCAAGTGGCCTACCGGTTCCCGGTGACCGAGCGCGAGCCGGCGATGCGTGGTGTTCGTCAACTGTCGGTCGGTGGATTCAACGCCGCGAGCCGCTGGTGGTAGTCCTCGGGTTCGATCTCGCTGCGAGCAAGACGCTCTCCGAGGATTTCCTGGGGCGACGGCCGCGGCGGTGAAGCGACACCGACGGGTGCCCCTGGAGCGTGGCCGGCGAGGTGTGACGTGCTGTTGCCATGCCTGATGAGGGCCGTACCGAGCCAGACGAGACCTGCCGCGACCACGATCATCATGATCATCATCGGGATCCACCACCACCCGCCGCCCATGTGCTCGCTCCAATCGCCGCGCCCCATGATGGACCTCCTCGTTGTCTTCCTTCGCCTTCGCTACCCACGGTGCGGCAGCGGCAAACACGGCAAATCTCCCCGCAGTTGTGTGTCGACGTGCACAGACACAACGGCCACATTGCTCGACAATCGTCGTACCAGCTCGTCCGGCTGGTCGAACAGGGGGAGAACGAGATGAGACACCGCATCCGACGAGCGGCGCTCGCAGCTGGCATGGTCGGCCTACTCGGCGCATGCAGCGACGCCGACACGACCACCGACAACGCAGATACGACCACGAACTCGAAGACGAGCACGACCGGCGAAGCCGCCGGGTCCACCAGCGTCGAATCCACCGATGATCCCGCGGCGGCCACTGGCGGCAGCTTCTCGGTGAGTATCGCCGAGCCCGCCGCGATCGATCCAGCGCTCGCGTCGGAGGTGGAGGGCGCTCAGGTGATGCGCCTGCTGTTCGAGCCACTCGTGAAGCTGAGCGCCGACCTCGAGGTACAGCCAGGTGTCGCCACCGACTGGTCGGTCGCCGACGACGGTGTCACGTGGACGTTCTCGCTCGACCCCGCAGCAACCTTCTCGGATGGTTCGGCCGTCGATGCCGGTGACTTCCTCTTCGCGTTCGCCCGGTCGGCCGACCCCGATCTTGCAGCGCCTGCCTCATACCAGGGCGGTCCCATCAGCGGTTGGGAGGACGTCATGGGTGGGGATGCATCAGGCGCCATCGGTGACCAGCCGGTGTCGGGCATCACAGCTATCGACGACCACACCCTCCAGATCGTCACGACCGAGCCGTTCTCCCTGCTGCCCAAGCTGCTCACATACCCGGTGTTCTCGCCGATCCCGTCCGAGTTGGCCGACGACGCCGACGCACTCGCGGCGTTCGGTGAGCAGCCGATCGGCAATGGCCCGTACATGATGACCGAGCCGTGGGCGCACAACGAGTCCATCACGGTGGTGCGCAACCCCCAGTACCAGGGCGCACCCGGTGCAGCGCAGCAGATCGACTTCCGCATCTACTCCGAAATTCTGACCGCCTATCGAGACTTCCAGTCCGGCGCGCTCGACATCGTCCGCGGCATCCCGCCCGAGGAGTACCAGAACGCGGTGACCGAATACGGCGACCGGCTGTACCGCACGTCGATGGCATCGTTGTTCTACATTGGCCTGCCGGTGGCCAAGGCGCCGTTCGACAACCTCGACTTCCGCATGGCTCTGTCGATGTCGATCGACCGTGAGGCCCTCGTGGAACGGGTGCTCCAAGGTGCGACCGACATCGCCACCGGCATGGTGCCCACCCAGGTGCCCGGCGCTCTCCAGGAAGCGTGCGAGGCGTGCGTGTTCGACCTCGCCGCCGCTAAGGAGCGGTTTGCTGCTTCGGGGGTGCCGCCGGGCACGAAGATCGTCCTCTACGACATCGCCGATGATGGTCAGGACGTGATCGAGTTCCTGGTGAACACATGGCGCGACGCCTTCGAACTCGACGTCGAGGTGCGTAGCTTCGAGTTCGCTCAGTTCCTCGACGAGACAGCGGTTGACAAGGTGGAAGGCGCGTTCGAGCTGGGCTGGGTGTGGGACTACCCGTCGGGCTACAGCATCCTGCAGCCGCTGTTCGCCAGTGACTCGGGGGCCAACAACCTCAGCTATGCCAACGCCGAGTTCGACGCACTGATGGCCGAGGTCGAAGTCTCCACCGACGACAAAGCGGCCATTGATCTGCTCGGAAAGGCACAGGCCATCGTCGAGGCCGACCTGCCGCTGATCCCGCTCACGTTCGCCAGCGATCTCGGCGTGGTCGGTGAGCGGATCGGTGGCGTCAAGGTCGATGCCGGCGGAATGTGGCGGCTCGAACTCGTGACAGCGGCTGATTGACGGCGTCGACGGCATCTGGCTACGGACAACAGAGCGGGGGAGGTGACGACGGTGGCAGTCTTCGTGGTTCGAAGGATGGGCGGCGCCGTCGTCACGTTCCTCGTGGCGACCGTGGTGATCTTCACCCTCACGTTCGCCCTGCCGGGTGACCCTGCCCGCGTGATCGCCGGCCGCAAGGCGTCGGAAGCAACGCTGGCGGCCATCCGAGCCAAGTACCACCTCGACCAGAGCTTGCCCACCCAGTACGCGCGCTGGGTTGGCAGGCTGTTGCGGGGTGACCTCGGGGAGTCGATCGTCAGCCGACGCGCAGTCGTGTCGATACTGCGTGACGCGTTGCCGGTGACGATGACCCTGATGGCGGCCACCGTGCTGATCGAATTGGTGTTGGGTGCCGGTCTCGGCGTTTTGGTGGGCATGCGGCGCGGAGGGGCTCTCGACCGCGCGGTTGTTGTGCTGTGCGTCCTCGGCATTGCGTCGCCGTTGTTCGTGCTCGCCTCGTTGGCGCAGTACCTCTTCGGTGTCCGGTGGGGACTGCTGCCTGTGGCGGGCGTCGACGACGGCCTGATCGGCTATGTGCTGCCCTCGATGGTGTTGGCCACCATCGGCGGGTCGTTCGCGGTGCGACTGATGCGGGTCGAGACGCTCGATCAGCTGAACCTCCCACACGTGCGAACCGCGCGCAGCAAGGGAATCAGCGAGCGACAACTGACCCGCAACCACGTTGCCCGCAACGCGATGACCGCGCTCGTCACCTTCTTCGGGCTCGAGATCGGGGCGCTGCTCGGTGGCACGGTGGTGGTCGAGAGGGTGTTCAACCTGGCCGGAGTCGGTGGTGTGCTTGGCCGCGCCATCAGCCAACGCGACAACGTGGTGATCATCGGGTTCACCGTGTTCGTGGTCGTCGTCTACCTGGCGCTCGATGTGCTGATCGACGTCGTCACGATGCTGCTCGACCCGCGGACCCGGGTGTCGTGACCGGTACCTGGCTCCGGCGGCTGTTGCGCATGGCGAGGTTCCGCGTCGCAGCTGGCCTCGTGCTCGTCGTGACGGTGCTGGCCGTGGTGCCGGCAGCCGTGGTGTCGCTGTCGCCGGCCGACGTGGCGCCGACTGATTGTTCCGTACGCGCCGCCGACGGCACCTACCAAGACCGATTGCCGCCGTCGTCGACACACTGGTTCGGCACCGATGCCCAAGGTTGTGAGGTGTTCGCCCAGGTCGTGTGGGGCACCAGGACCTCGTTGTACATCGGCGTGGGGAGCGGCGTGTTGATCGCCGTGCTGGGCACGATGCTCGGCCTGATTGCGGCCATCAGCGGTGGGCGGGTCGACGCGCTGATCCGACGGACCTGTGACGTCACACTTGGCATCCCGCTGGTGGTCGGCGCAATCCTGCTGCTGTCGCTGCTGGCTGGCGAACAGCGCAGCCCCACCGAGATCATGCTCGTGCTCACGCTGCTGGGCTGGCCTGGTGCCGCCCGAATCGCGCGCGGGGCAGCGCGGCTCGTGTTGGTGCAGTCCTACATCGAGGCAGCCCGCGCTGCCGGTGCGGGCAATGTTCACGTGACAATGCGTCACGTCCTGCCCAACGTTCTTTCGTCAGTGGTTGCCTACAGTTCGCTCACCGTTGGGCTACTGATCGCCGCCGAGTCGACGCTCACATATCTCGGCATTGGGCTGCAGGTGCCCTCGGTGTCGTGGGGCCTCATGATCGAAGGCGCCCAGCGTTCGTACGCCACCTCGCCTCACCTGATCGTGTTCCCGTCGGTCATGCTCGTGATCACCGTGACTGCGTTCGTGCTGCTCGGCGACGCGACCCGCGACGCCGTCGATGCCCACATCCAGGTAGCGCGGTGAGGCCGCTCGGTCGGCGTCCGTTACGAACGTCAGGGATGCCGAACCGGATGCCGCCCCGCTGTCGCCGCGCTCACAGGACGTTTCGAATTACCCTTCCGCGATGCACACAGATCTGCTCAGCGGCCTGATGGACGACGAGCGACGGCTGGTGATCGCCAAGATGACGCACCGCACCTTCAGTAAAGGCGAGACCCTGTTCTTCGAGGGCGATCGTGGCGACTCCCTGCACATCATCCACACGGGCCGCGTCGCGATTCGTACCTCCACGCCCAACGGCGATGTCGTGACCCTGACTGTGATGGGCCCTGGGGAGTGCTTCGGAGAGCAGGCCCTGCTGTCGCCCGACTCGCGACGCACCGCCAGTGTGGTGGCGCTCGAGCGGGTCGAGACGCGGGTGCTCCATGGCCGCGACTTCGACGATCTCCGCCGCCGCCACCCGGCCGTCGAACGGTTCCTCGTCGACGTGCTCGCCGCTCAGGTCCGGCGCCTGTCGGTTCAGGTGCTCGACGCGCTGTACGCGCCGGCCGAGGTGCGCCTGATCCGCCGACTCAACGATCTGGTACGGCTGTACGGGGCGAAATCCAATGACGTCATCCCCGTCCGCCAGGAAGACCTGGCCTCCATGGCGGGCACGACTCGGCCGACGGCGAACCGTGTACTCAAGGCGCTCGCGGCCGACGGCGTCATCAAGTTGGGGCGCAGCCGAGTCGTGATCCTGGATCCGCAGGCGTTACAACGACGAGCCGCCTGATCTAGGTCTCGCCCGCAAGGTAGTTTCGTCTGGTCGGCTGATGGGTCAGGGTCGATCCTTCCTGCGCGCGGGGATCCGCTGAAGACCAAGATGGACCAGTCAGCTCTAGGGTGACCAGGTGAACCTTTTCACTCGTCATGCTCGCCCCAGATGAGGAGCTCGACCGATGATTCCGCGCTGGTTGATCGTTGCGGTGGTGCTGGTGGCCGTGTCGTGGATCGTGATGATCGTCCTGGCCCGCAGGCTCCCTCCGGGCCTTGCCAGGGATCTTGCCACGGTCCTGCCCGCATGCGTCACCACCGCCCGCCGACTCCGCAAGGACCCGCGCGTTCCGACGCGAGTGAAAGTCGTCGTCACGTTCGCCGGACTCTGGGTGTTGTCACCCATCGACCTCATCCCGGAGTTTCTTCCTGTGATCGGCCCGCTCGACGACATCGTGGTCGTCGCCCTCGCGCTGCGCTATGCCGCGCGCCGCATACCTCCCCAGGCACTCATCGACGCATGGCCCGCTGAGCGACGAATCCTCGAACGACTGGCGCCAGCCACAGCATCGACTCCGACACACGACAGGAACATCTGAGTGGACAACAGCCTATTTCGCTGGATCAACCGGCTCGCCAACCGAACCGGGTGGGCCCACGGATTCTTCACCGCATTCGCCAAGTACGGCATCGTGTTCTTCGGCGGATTGCTCATCGTCGCCCACCTCGACAGTCGGCTGCACGACGACGTCCGCGGCGTCGCCGGCAGCGTGTGGGCTGCCGGCGCAGCGCTCGTCGCACTCGGCATCGGGCAACTCATCGGCGGTGCCATCGGCCGGGCCCGCCCGTACGAAGCGATGAATGGTGTCCACCTGCTCGTCGACAAGACCACCGACTTCTCGTTCCCCAGCGACCACGCGACCGCTGCAGGGGCCGTCGCCGTCGGGCTGCTGTTGACCAACCGGCGATGGGGGATCATTGCCGCGGCACTCGCTGTCGTGATGGCCTTCACCCGGGTGTACGTCGGGGCGCACTACCCCGCAGATGTCCTCGCCGGCCTCGCTCTCGGCGGCATCGTTGCCGCCGTCGGCACTGTGCTCGTTGTTCCGCTCCTCGGTCGCGGTGTGGAGTGGATCGGGCGAACCAAACCTCGGGTTCTCGTGATGAACGAACCGAACCGCGAGTGACCCACAGAGCCATGCTCTGCAGATCACTCACGTCCACGGTCCGTCACGAGGTCGGTGGGTTGCGCAGCGCTTCGAGGCGCTTCAGATAGTCGTCGGTTTCGATTTCGCCACGGGCGAGACGCTCAGACAGAATCTCCTGAGCGGTCGGCTTCGACGTTGCCGCCACAAGCCCAGCCGCCACAGGCGGCGCTGCGGGTGCGTGGAGTTGTGGGGCGTGGCTGCGCTTGAGCAGAGTCACACCGACCCAGATGAGGCCGCCCCACAAGGCGACCATCATGATGATCATCGGGATCCAGCCCCAGTTGCCGTTGCCCATTCCGTCGTTCCAGTTGCCGTTGTGCATGGTGCACCTCCGTGAGTTGTCCTGCTCCTGACGGTACGGATGATGCCGGCGCCTGGTTCGCTGGTGGCCGGAACAGCAGATCCTTTCCACCCGGTCTCCACAGAATCTCCACACCGGCCCGGCATCGTGTCGCCTGTCATCGCGGCAATCGCCTGCGTGGCAGCAGAAAGGAACCGAGATGCGGATGTTGTCGCGACGAGAGATGTTGATCGCCGGAGGCAGCGCGCTCGTGCTCGTTGCGTGTGGTGCCGGAACGACGACATCGGGACCCGGCGGTTCGCTGGTGCAGGCGGCCGACCCGGCGATCGAACGGCGTGACGCGCTTCGGCGCAAGCCGGGCGCGGTCACGATCGCGTCGACGATCACGGCGGCACCGGTCACGGTGAACATCGGCGGCCGCGACGTGTCGACCTGGGCATTCGGCGATCGCCCCGGTGCCGGCGGGATCAGAGCGAAGGTCGGCGACCTGCTCGAGGCGAAGTTCGTGAACGATCTGCCGTCGGGGAACACGCTGCATTGGCATGGCATCGCGCTGCGCAACGACATGGACGGCGTGCACGATCTGACCCAGATGTCGGTCGAGCCATCGGGGACGTTCACGTACAGGTTCACGGTGCCGGACGCTGGGACTTTTTGGTTCCACCCGCACATGGGCCTCGAGTTGGACCGTGGCTTGTACGCGCCGTTGATCGTGGAAGACCCGAACGATCCGGTGGCCTCCGATGTCGACGTGACCTTGATGCTCGACGACTGGCTCGACGGCTACGGCCGCACTCAAGAGGACGTGCTTGCGGAACTGCAGAGCAGCGGCGGTCATTCGGGGCACATGGGCAACATGGGCTCTTCGGGCGGGATGGGCGATATGGGCAACATGGGCGCCGGCGGGATGGGTTCGATGATGGGCGGCTTGACCGGCGATGTTGCGTATCCGCTGCATGTGATCAATGGTCGTGCGCCGTCGGAGCGTGAGACGTTCGATGCCAAGCCTGGTGAACGGGTACGAATCCGGCTGATCAACGCCGGCTCTGACACCGCTTACCGGGTCGCCGTCGGCGGGCACCGCTTGACCGTCACGCATGCTGATGGGTTCCCGGTGAACCCGGTGGAGGTCGACACCGTTTTGCTCGGGATGGGCGAACGGTATGACGTGATCGTCACGGCGGGCTCGGGTTCGTTCCCGATCGTCGCCGTTCCCGAGGGCAAGTCCGACCCCGCCGGTGAAGCCGTTCTTCGGACATCCACCAGCGCAACAGCCCCCACGGTTGGGTCGCGTCCGGCGGAGTTGTCGGGTCGCGAACTCGTCTACAGCGACCTCGTTGCCACGGACGCCGTCCGTCTACCCGAAAAGAGCCCGGACCGCGCGACCACCGTCCGCCTCACTGCAAACGGCTCGGGGTACGTGCACGGCATCGACGGCAAGAGCTTCCCGGACTCGGCACCCATCACGGTGAACGAGGGCGAGCGCCTGCGGTTGCGGATCGTCAACCAGACGATGATGTTCCACCCGATCCACCTCCACGGCCACACGTTCCAGATGGTCGGCGATGGAACCGCACGCAAGGACACGGTGAACGTGCTCCCGATGACGACGGTCGAGGTCGACATCGCCGCCGACAACCCTGGGCAGTGGATGCTGCACTGCCACAACACCTACCACTTGGAGACGGGGATGGCGACCGTGTTCTCGTACCGGGCCTGACCGCTACGAGTACCGTCGACACAACAAGGAGCGAGACAGACATGGCAGTGGTGTTGGTGGTCGACGACGAGGTCCGCATTCGCGACCTCGTACGTCGCTACCTGGAGCACGAAGGCCACCAGGTTCTCACCGCCGGCAGCGGTGCCGAGGCACTGGAGGTCGCCTGGCATACCACCGTGGACCTCATCGTTCTGGACCTGCGTCTGCCGGACATCACCGGCGAGGAAGTCGCTGCCGAGATCCGGAAGTCGAGCGACGTCCCGATCCTGATGCTCACCGCCAAGGTCGACGAACGCGACCGCATCCACGGCCTCGAAGCCGGTGCCGATGACTACGTCACCAAACCGTTCAGCCCTCGAGAGCTCGTTCTGCGCGTGGGCGCGATCCTTCGCCGCGGACGGTCGACCGCCGTGGACGCAACGGCGGAGTCGTTCGGTGGCGGAACCCTGGTCCTCGACGAAGCCACCCGGAGGGTGACGGTGAACGGCGAGCTGGTGGAACTGACCCCCACAGAATGGGGGGTGCTCCTCGCGCTTGCCGCCCAGCCGGGCCGGGTGTGCTCGCGCTACGAGCTGATCAACCGGGTACGCGGCTACGAATTCGACGGTTACGAGCGCACCGTTGACTCTCATGTGAAGAACCTGCGCCGCAAGATCGAAACCGACCCGGCCCAACCGACGATCGTGCAGACCGTGACCGGTGTCGGCTACAGACTGGGCCTCGATCGTGACCGCTGAACGTCGCCAGCTCGTGCGCAGCCCGCTCGCCATGCGGCTCATCGCCGGGTTCGTCGCTGTGTCGGTCGTGGCCGTGTTCGTGCTCGCCGGTCTCACTCTGTGGCGGACAAAGCACTCCGTCGGCCAGCTTGCTCGCGAGCGCCAGCAAGCAACGGCTGACGTCATCGCCGACACCCTCGCGCTTGCCTATCAACAAAGCGGCGGCTGGGATACGGCCGACCCGCACCCGGCGATGATGATCGCCCTGCAAGCGGGCGCCGCCCTGACCGTCGTCGGCAAGAACGGGAGCACACTCGATCTGCGCAACCCGATGGGCAACATGCCCGAGATGGCCGCCAATGCCCAGGGCCCCACTCGCACCGCGCTGATCGTCGTCGACGGTGGACAGGTGGGCACCGCCCAGGTCACGTTCGTGTCGGGCGAACTTGCCCAAGCAGAGATGCACGTACGCGACGCCTTGAGCGGCACGGTCGCAATCGGCGCACTGATCGCCGCGCTCGTCGCCGCGGTCGTTGCGGCGCCGATCGCGTTGCGTATCGTGCGGCCGCTGCGCCGCGTCACCGACGCTGCCCAACGACTCGGTGACGGTGACGCCGCCGCACGAGCCGGAGAACACCGCGCGCCTGGCGAGATCGGCACCCTCAACCGCACCTTCGACCACATGGCAGGGCGACTCCAGGCCAACGACGTCGCCCGCCGGCACCTCGCCGCCGACATCGCCCACGAACTGCGCACACCGCTCACACTGCTGCAGGGCGGCTGCGAAGAGATCATCGACGGCATCACCGAACCAACGATCGAGCACTTCGTCCAGATGCATGACGACGTCCTACGCCTCCGCCGTCTCGTCGACGACCTCGGCACGCTCGCCGAAGCCGACGCCGCGCTCGCAGGGCCGAGCCTGAAGGTCGAGCCCTGCGATCTCGCCGAGATCGCGGCCGGCGTTGCCGACGCACTGCGCCCCCTCGCTGCAGGAAACCAGCAGCAACTGAGCCGGCACCTCGAACCAGTAATCGTCGACGGCGACCCCGCTCGGCTCTCCCAGATCGTCACGAACCTGTTGACGAACGCAATCAAGTTCTCCCCACCAGGGGGTGAGATCGAACTCGACGTTCGCCCGCGCGGACCCCACAGAACGCCCACGTTGACCGTGCGCGACAACGGCCCTGGGATTCTCGCCGAAGACCGTGCTCGCGTCTTCGACCGCTTCTATCGCAGCGATGCCGCTCGCCCCGTTGCAGGCAGCGGCATCGGCCTGGCCGTCGTTGCTCAACTGGTGAAAGCCCACGACGGCAGCGTCGAACTGGTCGACACCAAAATCGGCACGACGATCGCGGTCACGTTTCCCATCTCGTCGCAGGAGCATTGAATCCCCCTGATGACGGGGCCTGCGCCCGGCGCCTCAGCCGACGAGTTCGTGCTCCCGTTCGCGTTCGTCGTCGTCGATCCCGGCTCGCGCTGGGTTCGTTTCGGGCGAGGTTGCTGTCGGGTGGCTCGCTGCGAACGCCATGCCTTCGGTGTCGATGTTGGGCAGGATCCTCTCGAGCCAGCGGGGCAGCCACCAGTTGGCGTCGGCCATCAGTTCCATGGTCGCTGGAACGAGGATCATGCGCACGATCGTTGCGTCGACGAGGACGGCGACGGTGAGGCCGATGGCAAACATCTTGATCTCGATGTCGGGAACCAGCAGGAAGGACGCGAACACTCTGATCATGATCAGTGCTGCCGAGGTGATCACGCGGGCGGTGCCTCCAAGGCCATTGACGAAGCTGCGACGAATGTCGCCGGTCTTGAAGAACTCTTCGCGGATTCGGGACAGTAAGAACACCTCGTAGTCCATCGAGAGGCCGAACAGGACGGCGAACATGATCATGGGCAAGAACGGGCTGATCGGCACCGTTTCGTGGAGTCCGACGAGACCCTTGCCCCAACCCCACTGAAACACTGCAACCACTGCGCCATACGCAACGCCGATCGAGAGCAGGTTCATGATGGCCGCCTTCAGTGGCACGAGCAGCGAACGGAAGACGAGCATCAGCAGCAGGAACGACAGGCCGATCACGGCTGCGATGAACAGCGGTAGTCGTGCGCTCAGCATGTCGCTGATGTCGATGGAAGCAGCGGCTTGTCCGGTGACGTAGCCGTTTGCCGCGATACCGTCGAGAACGGCAGGCAACACGGTGCTACGAAGTCGATGGACGAGCTGGGCGGTTGCTTCGTCCTGCGGGGACGCGGTCGGAAACGCGGTGATGATGGCGGTGTCGCCGGCGGCATTCACGATGGCTGGGATGACCTGCGAGACGCCGGATGTCTGGGAGATTGCCTCCCGAACAGCGTCGGCGTGAGCGGTGATGTGATCACCGTCGATGACGACGGTGAGGGGGCCGCCGAAGCCTTTCCCGAAGCCTTCGCTGAGCATGTCGCAGGCCTTGCGGTAGGTGAGAGACGGGTCGGCGTTTCCGTCGTCGGCGACGCCGGTGTGCATCGACATCACCGGCACCGCGAGCGCAAGGAGCACGTCAAGCTGGCGAGCAGGAAGCGCCATGGCCGCTGACTGACGACGTGTGCCCACCGCGCCGACCATGTCGACGTGACGGAACCCGACGACGCAGCGGGGCGTCGGCGGCCGACGTGGAAGCGGTCGATGCGATCACCGGCGAGGCCGAGTAGCGCTGGGAGCAGGCTGACGGCGGCGAGCATTGCAACGACGACCACTACCGCCGACGCCAATCCCATGATGGCGATGCCTGGGATGCCAGCAAATCGCAGCCCGGTGAGGGCGATGACGACGGTGGTGCCGGCGAAGAGTACGGCCGAGCCAGATGTCGCGTTGGCGAGCCCGGCCGCCTCGGCCGGTGAGTGACCGTCGTGCAGGAAGCCGCGATGGCGGGTCACGACGAACAGCGAGTAGTCGATGCCCACACCGAGGCCGATCATTGTGGCCAGCAGCGTGGACACGGCCGGCACATCGGTTGCGCCGGCGATGAGGCCGATCAGTGAGAGACCGATGAAAATTCCGGACACGGCGGTCCCGAGCGGAATTCCTGCTGCACTCACCGAACCGAAGGCGACGAGGAGCACGATCATCGCAACGAACAGCCCGATGCCCTCGTTCCCCTCGGGTGATTGGGCGCCGGAGATGGACTTGGAGAGTTCGGCCTCGAGCCCGGCGGTGCGCGCAATCTTCAGTGCGTCGAACGCGGCACGGGCTTCATCCGGTCCGGGCTGGGTGTGGTAGCGAACGGTGGCGAACGCCGTCAGCCCGTCAGCCCGTCGGTGCTGATCGTGCGCTCCTCCGGGTCGAACGGGTCTGATACTGACGCAACGGCCGGATCGGTCTGGAGCGCGGCCAGCGTGGCGACGATAGCGGCTCGGTCTCTGGGGTCGGTGAGACCCCCGTTGTCGTCAGCGAACACGACGAGCCCACTTGAATCGCCCCGGCTCGGGAAGCGGGCACTGAGCAGATCGGCGGCCGACTGCGCTTCGGTTCCAGGAACCCGGACGGTGTTGGTGACCTCGCCACCGATCGAGGAGTTGAGGAGCAAAGCAGCAACGGCGACGAGCACCCAACTGCCGACCACCCGCCACGGGTTGCTGGCAGCAAAGCAGCCCCATCGGTACAGCAGGTTCGAGCGCGGCTCGATCGTCGATTCAGTTATGTGGATGGTGCTCATGACATGTACTCCTTTGTTGATGGTGTGCGCTGAGTGGGCGCTGCGGAGAGGGATCGTTGAAATCGGTCCCAGGCCGCAGGCTCGAGCACCTGACGCGCATCGCCCATGAACGCAACGAACGCCTCGCTGGTCGATCCACGTTGGACGGCCAGTGCCATCGCGTTCGGCGTCGGTGATCGCGGGAAGAATCGCGCGGCGGCTGCGTGTGATGCCTACCGTCGACTGGTCCGCTTGCAGGTTCAACCGAGCGGCGGTGATCTCGGTATCAGTGCAGGACCGCCAGATGGCGGGCATCACGAGGGTTTCTTCTTCGAGGATGTGGATCAGGTAGTGGGCCACGAAGGCAGTGAGCTCGCGATACACGGCGAGGCCGTGCACCGAAGTTCGTTGACCTGCCGCGAGTGCGATCGTGTCGGTCAGCGTGCCAGTCTGTGTTCCAGGTCGTCGTGCGCAGCCTCGACTTGTAGGACGGTCTCGGGCGCGTGCCGGGCGAGCAGTGGAAACACATGGTTGTGCTCGTGCGCGGCGTGCGCCTCGAGCATCGCGGCCACCTTCGACCACACGGAAACGAAGTCGTTCGCCGAGAAGGCGTCTTCCCAGTTGGTGGTGCCCGCCAAGACAGCGGCTGCGAACAATTCCTTGCGTTGTCCCTTGTGGATGAGTGTGAAGAAGTCGTGTCGTGTGCTCATGAGGTTCCTTTGGTGCGAGTCGGCCGACTCACGGCCTGACCCGCACGTTGCGCCCTTCCATTGACGCGACGCTGACGACAGCGACGCTGGCGCTCGTCAGCAGCGCGTCAGCACCACCGAACAGATTGGAGATAGCCCAACCAAGAAGCCGCCGGAGGAGATCCCCCATGCAGGAAGTCACGCCCCGTTCAACGATTGCGAGAGGCTCGACCGACCACGCTGTGGCATTCGGTTCGACGCGTCGTGCGGTGTCGTACGCCGACCTCGCGGTGATGATTGCGCTTCCGGCGCCCATGGCGATCCTCGGTCTGCTCGTTCTGGTTGACGTCGGCGTCACTGCTGCCGTATGCATCACCTTCCTGTTGGTCTTCGCCGTCACCACGACGATGGATGTGAGGTGTTGGCTCCTACAGCGCCGGCGTCGTTCCCGAACGATCGGAGTGGGTCCCAGAGGTGACATCCGAACAGCTGACCGATGGTCGAGGGTTCGCCGTGTCCACACGTTCGCTCGTTTCGGCGGCCGCGTACGCACAGGGACTGGACCTGCTGATTGTGTCGTCACCCGAGGCCATAGTGGCGCTGCGTACTGCAGCGGATCCGACCCGCACTTCGAGCTCGCTCGGGTCGCTCTCGCCCACGCGCTCGCCTCAGCTGGCATGCCCGCTGAGGCGCCGCGGTGTGACTGCTCGCCACCGTCGTGCCGTGCCTCCACACGGAGGGAGCGCCAACATATCGAGGTGATCCGGCTGGTCATCAACGGCGAGCGAGAACGCGCTGACGTACTCGGGCGCGAGCACCTCAGCGAGTTTCCGAGCGACATCCTGGTCGCTCACGCACTGACGTCACACGGGCTCGCCTGACTCCAGCGCATCCGACGCCGGGCCGTCAGGCGACCGTCAGTAGACCATCAGCGGCCTGATTCACCCTGAGCGACAAGACCATGCAAGCGCGCGACACAAGAAGCGTGACCTGCAACTCACCCAAGGAGCTACGACCATGTACACGCACCCCTACTTCGCCATGACACTCGCCAACGATCGAGCCAACACGCTGCGCGCGACGGCCTCCGCGCACCGTCTGGTTCGCACGACCGGCAAGCGGTGTCACGCTGACCGCATCGGCCGGGGCTGCCACCCCGCATCCTCCTAACTCCTCCCCGAGTCGTGCTCGAACCCATGTGTACACAGCAAGTGCTTCGACCTGACGCCCATCGCGGTACAGGGCGGTCATCAGCAGAGCGGAAAGGCCCTCGCGCAACGGGTGGGCTGCCACGAGGGTCTCGAGTTCGTCGACCACTTCTCTGCCGGCGCCAAGGTCCATACGCGAACCCACGTGGTCTTCGATCAGACGTAAACGCAAACCCTCCAGCACCGCACGGTGCGGAGCCAGCCATTCGGCATCGCTTCCATCGAACATGGTCTCACCGCGGAACTTTGCCAAGGCAGCGGCACTCGACTCGAGCGCCGCTGACGGATCGCCAACACGCCGAAAATTCGATGTCTCGTCGGTAAGGCGCATCACCTCCAAGGCGTCGACGGAGAGCGGATCGAGCGCGAGGGTGTACCCACCGGTGCCGCCGATGACCAAGCACGCGTCGCCGAGGGCGCGACGAAGCTGCGAGACCTTCGACTGCACGGTGTTCCTGGCAACCCTGACCGCGTCATCGGCCCACAGTTCATCGATCAGCCGCTCGGTACGCACCATCGTGCCGGCCCCGAGGGCCAGGCGCATCAACAGTTCGGCTGTCTTGCCAGACGGCACTGCAAGGCATTTGCCGTCTTGGCGCACCACCTCGAGCGGGCCGAGCAGCGCCACAGTGATCATTTTCGCCACTGTAGACCGCAGGATGATGGCATATCGCTGAGCTGGAGGTCGTGTCTCGGACAACCCGACGCGGAACCATATCTCGGGTCCTGTGGCCCTATCGGAGTCTGGGGCAGCGGCGTATGCTCAAGTCCACCAACGATGTCGCCATTTGACCCCAGACCCTGGTCGGAGCGTCACCACATAGGAGGGTGCTGTCATGTCCGGAAATCGGATGTCGAGAAGTCTGGGCGTCGCTGGTGCCCTTGTATTGATGGTCGTTTCGGTCACGATCGGCTCGAGCCGGGTCGACGCTGCCCAAGCACCGGTTGGTCTCGGTACTGCGACGAGCTTCGCGGTCCTCGGCGGACAAACCGTGTCCAACACGGGTCCGTCGGTGATCACCGGCGATCTGGGGGTCTACCCAGGCAGCGCAGCCGTCGGGTTCCCACCTGGGGTCGTCAATGGTGGAGTCATCCACATCGATGCGGTGGCGTTGCAGGCTCAGACCGATCTGGTTGACGCCTACAACGATGCCGCCGGCCGCACGCCGGTGTCAGTGGTGTCCGCTGATCTCGGCGGCCAGACCCTTCAGCCTGGTGTATACGCCGGTGGCGGGCTGAGCCTGACCGGCACGTTGACGCTGGATGGACAGGGCGATCCCAATTCAGTGTTCATCTTCCAGGCGGCGAGCACGTTGATCACCGCCGACGTGAGCACCGTTGCCTTGATCAACGGCGTCAACCCTTGCAACGTGTACTGGCAGGTCGGAAGCTCGACCACCCTGGGCACGAATTCCGTGTTCGTCGGCACAGTGATGGCGCTGACCTCGATCAGCGCAACGACTGGTGCTGCGATCACCGGACGGCTGCTCGCCCGCAACGGTTCGGTGACTCTGGACTCCAACATCGTGACGGCGCCGGCGTGCGCCCAGCTCGCACCGACGACGACCACATCTACGGCAGCAACCACGACTGTCGCAGCGGCCACCACGACCGCTATCGGCGCAGCGACCACCACTGCGCCCGGCGGTGTTGGGACGTCCACACCGCCAACCGCTCCACCATTTGTCGGAACGATACCTCGCACCGGTTCGGGCATGGCCACCACCACTGGCATTCTCGGATTGGCCGTGTCGGGCTTGGGCTTGGTCTTGCTCATCGGGTTCGCCCGTCGTCCACGCCGCAATGCTTGACCGATCACTTGCCGAGGTCTTCTCACTTGCCGAGGTCTTCGAAGAAGTGACGAAGGCCCTCTAGGCACGACCGGGACCATGCGAGTAGGTTGCTGAGTGGAGAGCGAAGTCCGCTCCCCACCGCGTTGCCCCGGACCCCGGTCGCGCCTGATCACCCAAGGAGGTGACGCGTGGCAGGAATACCGGGTACGCCTGAGTCGACCACCTGCGGTGCCGGATGGTGCTTCAAGGCTTGTGACCTGCTCGATCATCGGCGGCATGTCGTCGTGATGAGAGGGGAACTGGACGTGGCGAGCCGTGTGGCCGCGGTTCGCGCGTGCACGTTGTCGGATCACGTTGACGTGGTCGTGGACATGGCGGATGTGACATTCATGGATTGCGCCGGCTACGGCGCCTTCGTGGAGGCTCGTACGACCCTCGAACAACGAGGTGGCTCGTTGTCGTTGACCGGCTCTGTGGGGGAACCCCTTCGGCTGCTGTCACTGATCGATGAAGGGACACATGGACGGGCGCTCCTCCGGCGAGCCGACGGTGGGTTCAGTAAAGCTTTGGCGAAGAAACGACGATTGGTAGGTACGTGATGTCCGGTCCTTTGCAGGTGATTGCGGCGAGCTTCGAGCTCGGCACCGACTTCGAGCGTCGGATTGTTGTTGAGGTGGACAATCTTCAGGGTCGTGGCGTGCTCCGGCTTCTCGACATCTTGGTCGTCGCAAAAGCCGACGACGGAACGCTCGAGCGGGTGGCCATGGAGGACTTCGGCTCGCTGCTGGGTGGGCTGCTGGGGGCCGACGCGGACGGGCAGCCGCGAGGGGCAGTTGATCACGGGTTGCCTGGCTTTCAACTGGCTGATGTGTGGGCGTTGGCCGAGCGGCTGCGGCCCGGCACCGCTGTCGCATTCCTGCTCGTCGAACACACGTGGGCGCGGCCACTGTTGGGTGCCTTTGCCGAGACCGGCGGTGTTCTTCTCGGCGACGGATTCCTGACGTCCGAGGCTGGGCTCCTCGTCGAGGCCGAACTCACGGCGATCGACGACGCGGCCGAAGTGATCGCCGCCGCCCAGGAGGAGGAAGCCCGAGCGATCCTGGCAGTCATTGCGGCCGAAGGGAGAGCTGCAATAGCGGTCGAAACAGCATCGGTGATTCGTGCCGCGGCCGTCGCAGACGCTGTGAGTGCGTTGATCACCGCGGGCTTGATCAAGGAGTCGGCCGCGCATGAGGCCATCGAGGCCATGCGGGCTGCCGGGCTGCTTGTCGCCGCAGCCGAGGAGATGGGGGCAGACGCCGTTGCGGAAGGCGCGGCCGTCGTCAGAGCAGCATCGATCACTCTCGCGCAGGCGAACGTGCTGCGCTACCTATCCACGACACTGAGTTTCGCGGACATCGCCGACAAGCTGTCGATCTCTCGCGGTGCGGCCAAGGAACGAGCTGAGCGTGCCTACAAGAAGCTTGGTGTGCACAGTCGCGCCGAGGCTGTCGCTCGGGCTCGCGACCTCGGCCTCATCGCCTGAGGGTGGCTCAACCGAGGACGGCGCGCAGCGCGTCGAGGCGCTCGGGGACGGCCCGATACCAGACCCATAGGCCGCGCTTGTCGCGAGTGACCAGGCCGGCGTCGACAAGGATCTTCATGTGATGACTGACCGTAGGCTGCGATCGGCCTGACGGCTCGACGAGGTCGCAGGCGCACACCTCGCCGGCCGAGGATGTGATGAACGAGAGCAGGCGGAGCCGGATCGGGTCGGCGAGCGCGGCGAACGAGTGGGCGAGCATGTCAGCCTGCACCTCGTCGAGGGCGTCGGCCCGCACCGGGGCGCAGCACGAGATCGGATCGAGGGTGATGGTCTTGCGAGCTTCCATGAGCGGACTATATCGAAGGTCATCGAAGAAAGCCATTGACGGATGTCGATCTGGCAGGCAAACTCGATAAATTGATGGTTGTCAATGTGATGTCCGTGTTCCGATGGAGGAAACCCATGTCCCGTGTCCAGCTCGCCCTCAACGTCGGAGACCTCGAGGCCTCGATCGATTTCTACACCAAGTTGTTCAAGACCCCGCCGGCCAAGATCCGCGAGAACTACGCCAACTTCGCAATCGCCGAGCCACCGCTGAAGCTGGTGCTCATCGCCGGCCAGGGCGAGCCCGGCACCTTGAACCACGTCGGTGTCGAGGTCGAGTCCACCGATGAAGTCGCCGCCGAAGCGAAACGGATGCAAACCGAAGGTGCGGCCTGCGACGTGCAGGATGCAACGACGTGTTGCTTCGCCGTGCAGGACAAAGTGTGGGTCTCGGGACCGGAGATCCCGTGGGAGATCTACACCGTGCTCGCCGACGCCTCGGTGATGCATCCCACGGAAGGCGAGTGCTGCGTCCCTGCCGAAGCCGAAGCTGTGAGCGTCGGCGCCGAGCCGAGCGCCTGCTGCTGATGACCTTCGGCCCTACGGGACGACACCGTCCGGTAGCACACTGACCACGTGGACGATTCAAGGGACGCGTGCGCCCGCCGGGCGGCTCTGCAATGAGCGTCGCAGCAGCTGTTCGTCCGCCGCCCTCGCACCATCGCCCGCGACGCGTGCTGGTTGGGGTGACGGTGGCGGTGGTGTGGGTCACCCTGTATCAGCTGAACCTGCGTTGGTGGAATTGGCTGCTGTACGACGCGATCGGTCTGGACCGTGCGACTCGGGTGGCCGGGTCGGTGCACTTCTTCCTCTACGACCTCACCAAGATCGCGTTGCTGCTGACAGGGGTGATCTTCCTGGTGACGATCCTGCGCAGCTTCATGTCGGTCGAACGGACCCGTGCGCTGCTCGGCGGCAAGCGGGAGGGTGTCGGCAACATCGCTGCTGCCGGGCTCGGCGTGGTCACGCCGTTCTGCTCCTGTTCGGCGGTGCCCGCGTTCATCGGGTTCGTGGCCGCCGGCGTTCCCCTTGGGGTCACGCTGAGCTTCCTGATCGCCAGCCCTCTGGTGAACGAGGTCGCGATCGTGCTGCTGTTCGGCCTGTTCGGGTGGAAGATCACGGCGCTCTACATCGGCGGTGGAATGCTGATCGCGATCCTCGCCGGCGCACTGCTCGGCCGCTTGAAGTTGGAGCGATGGGTGGAGCCGTTCGTGTTCGAGACTCGCTTGCGTGGCAAGGTCATCGACCCCTCCGCAGGTCTCACCTGGGACGACCGGTTCGCGATGGGTCGCGAAGAGGTCGTGTCGATCTTGCGCAAGATCTGGCCGTACCTCCTCGTCGGCATCGGCCTGGGGGCGGTCATGCACGGCTGGCTCCCTGCCGACTGGTTCGCGTCGCACGCAACCGGTTGGTGGGGTGTGCCGCTTGCAGTCGCCATCGGTGTGCCGCTGTACTCCAACGCCGCGGGTGTGCTGCCGATGGTCGAGGTGCTGCACGACAAGGGCCTCCCGATGGGCACCGTGCTTGCGTTCATGATGAGCGTCGTAGCGCTGTCGATGCCGGAGATGATTCTTCTCCGTCGTGTCCTCAAGCCCAAGCTCATTGCCACCTACGCCGGAGTGGTCGCCGCAGCGATCCTGCTCACCGGTTTCACGTTCAACCTGATCATCTGAAAGGCCACCAAAATCATGGACATCAAGATCCTCGGCCGTGGATGTGCCAAGTGTCAAACCCTCGAACGCATCACCCACGATGCCGTCGACCAACTCGGTCTGACCGCCGAATTCGAGAAGGTCACCGACGCCGGCGAGATCCACTGCTGGGGTGTGATGGCCACCCCCGCCCTCGTGATCGATGACGAAGTCGTGCTCTCCGGGCGAGTCCCGACCATCGACGACGTCAAGAGGCTGCTCGCCCGATGAGGTGGGGCGCGCTGTGACTGAGACCGAACAGCCACACGTCGCCGAGGCCGATGTGCTGCATCGGCTGTCGATGCTGGACCGGTTCCTCCCGGCCTGGATCGGCGCAGCAATGGTGCTCGGCATCGTGCTCGGTCGAGTGTTCCCCAGCCTGAACGACTGGCTCGACAAGGTGAAGATCGGCACAGTGTCGTTGCCGATCGCGATCGGGTTGCTGGTGATGATGTACCCGGTCCTCGCCAAGGTGAAGTACACACGCGTGGGCGAAGCCTTCGCCGACCGGCGGGCGATGCTTCTGGCGCTGACCTTCAACTGGATCGTCGGCCCGATCGTGATGTTTGCGCTGGCGTGGCTGATGTTGCCCGATCTCCCCGAGTACCGAACCGGCTTGATCATCGTCGGTTTGGCCCCGTGCATTGCAATGGTCTTGATCTGGAACGACCTCGCGGGCGGCGACAGCGAACTCGCCGCCGTTCTCGTCGCGATCGACGCGATCATCCAGATCGTCGCCTACGCGGTGCTCGGCTGGTTCTACCTGCAGGTGCTGCCCGGGTGGCTGGGTCTGGAGACCGCGCAGCTCGATGTGACGGTCTGGGAGATCGCCAAGGTCGTGCTCGTGTTCCTCGGCGTGCCCCTCGCCGCAGGGTTCCTCACCCGAACCTTCGGTGAACGAGCGAAGGGAACGGAGTGGTACGAGCAGACGTTCCTGCCCCGCATCGGCCCGATGGCCCTGTATGGCCTGCTGTTCACGGTCGTCGTGCTGTTCGCGTTGCAGGGCCGCACCATCACCGAACGCCCGTGGGACGTCGCTCGCATTGCGCTGCCGCTGTTGGCGTTCTTCGCGATCATGTGGTTCAGCGCGTTCTTCCTCGCCCGACGGATGGGGTTCTCTTACAGGCGCACCACGACGATTGCGTTCACCGCGGCGAGCAACAACTTCGAGCTCGCCATCGCCGTCGCGATCGGCGTCTTCGGTGTCACCTCCGGCCAAGCGCTTGCCGGCGTGGTCGGCCCATTGATCGAGGTGCCGGTCCTTGTCGGGCTGGTCTACGTGGCCCTGTGGGCTCGCCCCCGGTTCGTCAGGGGAACTTGATCGGTTGTTCACCTGCGAGACACCCATGAATCAGTCAACGATGGTTGACTCAGTGTGTGAAGAGTGAACGTCCCCCGGAAAGTGCACCCCACGCCGAACCAGCGCTGTTGGAGCGCGCTGCAATGCACGCCGCGCTTGCCGAGCCTGCCCGGCTCGCGATCGTGGACGACCTCGCCTCCAGCGACAGGTCGCCCAAGGAACTTGGTGAACGACTCGGACTTCTGTCGAACCTGCTGGCTCACCACTTGGATGTGCTCGAGCAGGTCGGCTTGATCGTTCGGTCCTCATCGGAAGGCGACGGGCGACGCAAGTACGTGCGGCTGGTGCGTGGACCGCTCGCATCGTTGCAGATCACCGGACGTCAGCCTCGGGGTGACCTGCTGTTCTTGTGCAGCCACAACTCGGCACGCTCCCAACTGGCCGCAGCGCTATGGACCGCCCGCACCGGCCGACCGGCATCCTCGGCGGGCACCCACCCAGCGCCCAGGGTCCATCGCGGCGCCATCGCCGCCGCTCGGCGAGCTGGATTGCGCCTCGACGACGCGACACCGAGACTCGTCGGCACCATCTCGACTGACACGCAGGTGGTCACCGTGTGCGACCGCGCTCACGAAGAGCTCGACCCCGGCCTGGGCTGGTGGCATTGGTCCCTTCCTGACCCGGTCGAGGCCGGAACCGCTTCCGCATTCGACGGCGTCGTCGCCGACCTCGATGCGCGCATCGGCACGCTCATCTCCAATCAGACGACAGAACGAACGACAGAACGAACGACAGAACGAACGACAGAACGAACGACAGAACGAACGACAAGACGAAAGACCACACAATGACCACCCGCATCGGCATAAACGGCTTCGGCCGTATGGGCCGCCTCGCCGTCCGTGCGCTGCGCGATCACCCAGACCTTCAGCTCGTGCACGTCAACGAACACAGGGGAGGCATCGAGACCGCCGCCCATCTGCTCGAGTTCGACTCCGTGCATGGCCGCTACCAAGGTCACGTTGGCGTCGATGGTGGCCGGCTGGTGATCGACGGCTCGTCTGTCACGTTCTCCGAACACTCCACCCCCGGTGCCATCGCGTGGGACGAGCACGGTGTCGACCTGGTGATCGAAGCGACCGGCAGATTCAAGACAGCGGTGGACCTCGAGCCGCACTTCGGTAGCGGGGTCCGCAAGGTCGTGGTCGCCTGTCCGGTGAAGAGCGAGGGTGTGCTCAACGTGGTGATGGGCTGCAACGACCACCTCTACGACGCTGCGGTCCATCGCATCGTCACCGCTGCGTCGTGCACCACGAACTGCCTCGCGCCGGTGGTGAAGGTGCTCCACGAATCGATCGGTATCGAACGGGGTGCGATCACGACGATGCATGACGTCACCAACACCCAGGTGGTGGTCGACGCACCGCACAAGGACCTGCGCCGGGCCCGCTCTGCACTGAATTCGCTGATCCCCACCTCGACCGGTTCGGCGACCGCGATCACGCTGATCTACCCGGAACTCACCGGCAAGCTGAATGGCATCGCCGTGCGTGTCCCGCTGCTCAATGCGTCGCTCACCGACTGCGTGTTCACGATGACGCGCGACGTCACGGTGGACCAGATCAACACCCTGTTGCGCGACGCCGCGGCCGGCCCGCTCGCCGGAATTCTCGGGTTCGAGGACCGGCCGCTCGTGTCCGCCGACTACACCAATGACGTCCGTTCCGGCATCGTCGACGGTCCCTCGACGATGGTCATCGATGGCCGGATGGTGAAGGTTCTCGTCTGGTACGACAACGAGTACGCCTACGCGCACCGCATGGTCGAACTCGCGGCGAAGGTCGCGGCACCTCCCGAGTACGCGTGACATGAAGCTGCGCAACTACGTCCTGGTCACAGCCGGCTATTGGGTGTTCACCCTCACCGACGGTGCACTGCGGATGCTCGTGCTGCTGCACTTCAACGAGCTCGGCTACTCGCCAGTGGCGATCGCGTTCTTGTTCCTCGCGTACGAGTTCATGGGCATTCTCACCAACCTGCTCGGAGGTTGGGTGGGTGCCCGCACCGGTTTGAATCGCACCCTGGTGGCAGGCCTGGGCCTGCAGATGATTGCCCTGGCTGCCCTCACGCTCGAGCAGCCGACGTGGCAGCGGTGGGCCTCGGTTGCGTTCGTGATGACCATGCAGGCGCTGTCCGGTATCGCCAAGGATCTCACCAAGATGAGTTCGAAGAGCGCAGTCAAGACCGTGGCCGGCGACGGATCGCTGTTCCGTCTGGTGGCAATCCTCACTGGCTCGAAGAACGCGCTCAAGGGCGTCGGCTTCTTCCTCGGCGCGGCGTTGCTCTCGTCGCTCGGCTATCACTGTGCCCTGTCGGCGATGGTCGGTGCGCTGGCCGTCACGGCGGTGATGCTGATCGTGTTGCTGAACGAGGAGATAGGCCGATCGAAGAAGAAGCCCCCGCTGCGCTCGGTCCTCTCCAAGTCGTCGGCGATCAACCGACTCTCCGCCGCCCGGTTCTTCCTGTTCGGTGCACGCGACATCTGGTTCGTTGTCGCGCTGCCGGTGTTCCTCACCGACCAGCTCGGCTGGTCACACCAAGGAGTCGGCGGCTTTCTCGCCGCGTGGGTGATCGGCTACGGCATCGTGCAGTCGTTCGCGCCGCCCATCCTTGCCCGTGGCGGCCGCGAGCTCGACGAAGTGAAGGCAGCCCAGCAGTGGGCGCTGATCCTTGCTGTGGTGTCCGCCGCGATCGCAATCTTCGTTGCCGCCGATGTGGTCAAGACTGCCGCCATCGTGGGTGGACTCTTCGTGTTCGGCATAGTGTTCGCGATGAACTCGTCGCTGCACTCGTACCTCGTTCTTGCCTTCTCGGATGACGACGAGGTGGCGCTCGACGTCGGCTTCTACTACTCGGCCAACGCCGCAGGACGCTTGATCGGCACCTTGCTGTCCGGCCTGCTCTACCTGTGGGGTGGGCTGCCGGCAGCATTGTGGGGTTCGGCAGCCTTCGTCGTGCTCACCTGGCTGCTCGCACTGCGCCTGCCACCTGTGCCCGACAACGTCAGCATCTCCCTCGCGAGGGTCGACGCCGGCGACTGACCGTCAACCCGTAGCGAGCCTGTCGGCGTCAGTCCGACAGCGGACCGGGCCCGTGTTCGGTCCACCCCTGCAACGGGTAAACCCGGGTGTTCGGCTACGCAGGAGGCGATCTGATGATCACGCAAGACAGCACGGAAACCGGGATGGAGCATACAGACGACCGACCAGGCATGGTTCGGTCTGATGCGGATGGTGTCCAAGACGGTGGCGCGGGGCCCGGCGCCGCCAATGGTGGGAAGTATTGGCGCTTCGCGGCGATGATCGCGACATCGATGGCGGCGATGTTCGCTCTCACGTATGCGAACACCTACCGGTTGGCTGACGTGAAGTGGAGCGAGACACGTTTCTACATGACGTTCGTGATGGGCGCCGCGATGGTGTGATCATGTTGGTCTTCATGATGGGCATGTACCGCAGTCGCTGGACCAACGTGGCGATCGTGGCCGGCAGTACCATCGTGTTCTCTCTCGCGTTGTGGCTCGTTCGCAGCCAGGCGACGGTGGAGGACGAGTCGTACATGCGAGCGATGATCCCGCACCACTCCATCGCGATTCTCACGAGTACGCGCACCGACCTCGGCGACGTCCGGGTGAGAGCACTGGCGGACGGGATTATCGAGGCGCAAAAGCGCGAGATCGAGGAGATGAACTGGTTGCTCGATGACATCGAGGCGAACGGCAAGGCGATCACCGAGGCGGAAGGGGAGGCGCGACCCGTTCCAGAGTTCACATCGGCGGATTACGACGGATCATCTTCCAGAACGCCGTCGGCGTCGTTGGAGTGGACCACGTTGGCGACACTGCTGCGGTGGTGAGAAAAACCGTTGCAGCCACCGACGAGATCGGAGACTCCGCTCGGTCGCTGTGGGAGTCCACCCTGGACGCGCTCCCGCGTGTCGGTGTCGCGGTCGCCATCGTGGCCGTAGGCTGGTTCCTCGGCCGGGGGGTGCGCTGGACAATTCGAGCGAGACTGCTGCGCCACCGGACACCGAGCTTCGCGAAGGTGATCAGCAAGCTCACCTCATGGATCCTGGTGATCGTGAGCGTGCTGCTCGCGCTGGCGGTCACGTTTCCGTCCGTCAAACCGGTCGACCTGCTGGCCGGGCTCGGCTTCTTCTCGGTCGCCGTCGGGTTCGCGTTCCAGGACATCCTCGAGAACTCACTCGCCGGCGTACTGCTGCTGTTTCGGCAGCCATTTCGGTCCGGCGACCAGATCGCCGTCGTCGGGCAATCAGGAACCGTCGTGGAGATCAACATCCGTGAGACTCGATTGACGACCTTCGATGGCGAGTCCGTGATCATCCCCAACCGTGACGTCTACAAGAACGTAATTCTCGTCCACACCGACAGCCCCACGTACCGACTTCAGTTCGACATCGGAATCGCCTACGACAACGATCCGGGGCTCGCGACTACCGCCATCTTCGAGGCGCTCCAGACGGTGCCAGGTATACAGCGCGATCCACTCCCAGCGGCGGTCGTCCACGAGCTCGGCGTGTCAACCGTGAACATTCGCGCCTTGTTCTGGACCAACTCACGTCGACACGAATCCATCACGGTCACGGACGCAGCGATCTAAGCGGTCAAGGCGCGGCTCGATGCAGATGGCATCGAGATGCCCGCCGAGATCATTGCGCTGCAAGCCACACCGAGCCTTCGAGCCGCGTTACATGGCTCGGAGGAGATCACTCCGGCGGGCAACATCCGCAGGACGCCCGTTGCCGACCGAACCCGAGACGTCCCTTGACATGCCGAGCCGGCGCGAAAGAGGGCTTGCTACCTGACCACCAGCACCGAGAAGTTGGCCAAACGCAGCAGATCACCCTCGACTGAGCCGGTGAACAGACGACTGAACCAGCCCTGGTCGTGCGCTGCGATCACGACCACATCGACTTGATTGGCATCGGCGGCGTTGATGATCGCGGACGCCGGGTCACCGAGATCTCCGACTGCGGTCACGTCGTCCAACCCTGCTCGGACGGCGACATCGTCGGCCGTTTCCGCAGCGACCTCCTCCGGCGTCGAGTTGGTCGTCGGCTCTTTGGCCGGTGTGGGTGGGAACCACGCCATCGGCGCTGCGACTGGGTAGGCGTAGGCCCATTCCATTGTCGGGTAGGGACGGTTGCCGACATTGATCACGAAGTAGTGCGCAGCGTCACCGAAGAGCCGATGTGCTGTGCGGACTGCGTTCACGGACTCATCGCTGTCCTCGACTGCAATGAGCACTCTCAGTCCCGACGCCTTTGGCACAACCTCGACACTCATGATGGGTCCTTTCGTGTTGACCAAGTCTCCGAATTCGCGGTCAGATCGACACCTACGTGTACCCCGTTCGTCGGGAGATGAACCGTCGAGCCGCCGGCAAGGTACCTGGATGTGGTTTCCCGAAGGCGACGGCTGGGTACCTTGAACGAAGTGCTGATTCTGCTGGTGTTCGCTTGCGTCTTGTTGGCGGCGGTGTTGGTGTCGGGGTTGGCGCACCGGACGATCTTGTCGACGTCGGTGTTGTTCTTGGTCGCCGGCTTCGTGCTCGGTGACGGCGTTCTCGGAGTGGTCCACGTCGCGGCCGACGACGACTTGGTCAGTCGACTTGCAGAGCTGGCGTTGTTCAGTGTGTTGTTCACCGACGGAATGCGCGTTGCACTGGGGGAACTGAGGTCGGCGTGGCGGCTGCCGGGCCGGGCATTGCTGCTTGGGTTGCCGTTGACGTTGGTCGTGACCGCAGCGTTCGCTCATTACCTCGGCGGGTTGCCGTGGTCGGAGGCGTTTTTGGTGGGGGCGGTGTTGGCTCCGACGGACCCCGTTTTCGCGGCTGCCATCGTCGGCCGCAAGGAGATCCCGTACCGGCTGCGAAGCCTTCTCAACGTGGAGAGCGGGTTGAACGACGGTCTCGCCCTGCCGATCGTCGTCGTTCTCCTCGCCGTGGTCGGCCCGGAATCGGTCCACGCAGTGACGTTGGCTGCTGAGGTCCTAGCGGGTATCGGTATTGGGATCGGGGTCCCCTTCGTGGCAATCAGGCTCGAGCGTTCCCGCTACTTCCATGCGACTGCGGCGTACGAACCGTTGAATGCCTTCGCAATCGGGTTGCTGGTGCTGGGACTCGCGTCGTTGACGCACGCGAACGAGTTCTTGGCCGCGTTTTCCGCAGGAATCACGGTGGCGACGATGAGCCCGGCAATACGCGCCGCATTCCACGCGTTCGGCGAGCTGGTGGCCGAGTTGCTGAAACTGGCTGCGCTGTTGGTGTTCGGTGCGCTGATCTCACCCCGCTTCCTGGGCGAGATCCCTGTCACCGGCTATCTGTTCGCGGCGGTGGCGCTGTTCGTGGCCCGTCCAGTCTCACTGGCGGTCGCGTTGATCGGCAGCACGCTGGGGTCGCGCGAGCGCATCGCGGCTGCATGGTTCGGTCCGAAGGGTTTTGCTTCGGTGGTGTACGGGTTGTTGATCTTGCGCTCCGGTGTAGCTCAGCGAAGCGAGCTGTTTCATCTGGTGGCGTTGGTGGTCGTTGCGTCGATCATCGCCCATTCGTCCACGGATGTCGTGGTAGCCCGCTGGTTCGAATCAGGCATGAACGACGGCGCAGCCGTGCCCCCCGAAGCGCCGGGCCCCTTGTCAGGTGATATCGGCTGAGCCGGCGTCCGGAAGGGCGGGCGGTGTGAGGTCGATTCGGCGGAGTAGTTGGGCGTTGGCGGCGACGACGATGGTGGAGATGCTCATCAGGATCGCGCCAACGGCTGGTGAGAGCGTGACGCCAGCGAACGTGAACACTCCAGCGGCGGCGGGGATGGCGATCAGGTTGTAGCCGGCGCCCCAGGCAAGGTTCTGGATCATCTTGCGGTAGCTGGCCCGTGACAGCTCGATGATGCCCAGCACCTTGCGGGGGTCGGAGGAGGCGAGGACGACACCGGCTGCTTCGATGGCGACGTCGGTGCCTGCGCCGATGGCGATACCGACGTCGGCGCGGGCGAGGGCGGGTGCGTCGTTGACGCCGTCACCGACCATGGCGACTTTGAGCCCGCGGGCTTGGAGTGCGGCGACTTGTTGATCTTTGTCCTCGGGGAGTACTTGGGCGAGAACCTCGTCAACGCCGAGTTCGGTGCCGACGGAGTCGGCGACTTGTTGGGCGTCACCGGTGATCATCACGGTGTGGATGCCGAGGCGGCGCAGCTCGTCGATCGCTGTTCGCGATTCGGGTCGGATCTCGTCTTCGAGCGCGATCGCGCCGATGATGCTCCCATCTCGGATGACGTGCAGAACAGCGGCGCCCCGAGCCCGCCACGTGTCGGTGACGGCAGCGAGCTCTTGCGGTTCGGTGAGATCTTTCTCGGTGAGGAGTGCTGGTCCGCCGACTGCGACGTGGGTACCGTCGATGGTTGCTTCGACGCCACGTCCGGCAAGGTTCCCGAAGCCGGTCGCTGTCACTGCGGGCGCGGACTCGTCGTCGGCGAGGTCGACGATTGCGCGGGCGAGGGGGTGCTCGCTGTCCGCTTCGACGGCGCGTGCGAGCGACAGCAGCTCGGCGCGGTCGACGCCAGCTGTGTGAATGTCGGTGACGGTGTGTTGTCCGGTGGTCAGGGTGCCGGTCTTGTCGAACATGACAGTGTCGATGGTGCGCATCCGTTCGAGTGCCATGCGGTTCTTGACGAGGATCCCAGCCGACGCAGAGATACTGGTCGACACCGCGATGGTGAGTGGGATGGCCAGCCCGAGTGCGTGCGGGCAGGCGATGACGAGCACGGTCACGGTCCGTTCCACTGCGGCGTTGGTGTTGCCGAGGATCATCCACACGGTGAAGGTGAGCGCAGCCGATACGACAGCGACGTAGAACAACAGCCCGGCGAATCGGTCGGCGAGTGCCTGTGCCCGGGATTGTGATTCCTGTGCTTCTTGGACGAGTCGTTGGATCCCGGCCAGGGCGGTGTCAGCGCCGATCGCGGTGACCCGAACTCTGATCGAGGAATCGCTGGCGACGGACCCGGCGATGACCCGGTCGCCGACCGTGCGGGGAACTGGTCGGGACTCGCCGGTGATCATGGCTTCGTCGATCTCGGCGTCGCCGTCAACGATCTCGCCGTCTGCCGGGACGCGTCCGCCAGGTCGGACAAGGACGACGTCGTCGATGCGCAAGTCGTCGATGTGTACGGTACTGACGTCGTCGCCGTCGACACGTTCAGCTTCGTCAGGCAACAGTTCGGCCAGCGCAGCGAGTGCACCGTGGGCCTGACCGATGGCGCGCATTTCCAGCCAGTGGCCCAGCAGCATGATCGTGACCAGCGTGGCGAGCTCGAACCACAACTCGACATCGATGAGATGGAACAGAGTGGCCACCGACGCCCCGAATGCGACCAGGAGTCCCATCGAGATCAGCAGCATCATCCCGGGCTTGCGGTCACGCAGCTCGGTCCAGCCACCACGCAGGAACACGGGGCCGCCCCACACGAACGTGAGGGTCCCGAACAGCGGAGCAACAAAGGTGTGCCCGGTGAACTCGGGCGCGGTGTAATGCAACCAGTGCTGGACCATCGCGCTGTACAGCACAGCTGGGATGGTGAGGATCAGGCTGACCCAGAACTTGCGACGAAACATCGCCGCATGATCCCCATGTCCACCTTCATGCCCATGGTCCATGTGCGCGCTGGGCGCTGAGGCGTGACCGGCGGGGATCATTGCCGTGTCATGGTCAGCGTCGGTGTGCATCTGTCAGAACCACTCTGATGGTGGTTTGGTTGGTACGAGAGTGGTCATGACTGCCCTCCAAATGGCTGGGAGGCGTCGAGCCCGGACAGGCGGCAACCAGGGGGTTGGTCGTCCAGCCCGAACACGGCGTCTCGGGTGTGCGTGGGATATACCCGGTGGAGTTCGGGTTGAAACGTCCCAGCCATGGCTCGTTACGCGGCGATGCTGGTCTGTTGGTGGATCCATTGGTCGACGCGGAGCCACTGTTCGTCGAGCCAGACGATGCGGTCGATTGGATCGGTGGGGATCTCGTTCGCTGGGGTCCGCCACGCAGTGACCTTGATCGGGTCGTTGAGGGGGGCGGCTCGGCCGAGGTCGGAGAACGAGGCGTACCGGTCGAGGCCGACGTGGGCGATGGTGACGACGTCGGCGTGGGGGAGGGCATCGAGGAGTGCGAGGACACCGCCGGGACGTGGTGGCAGGACGTGGCGGAGCGGTGCCAGTCGTCGGCCGCGCTCAGGGTTGGTGGTGTCGAGTTTGATGAGGAATCGAATGAGCAGCTCTGGCCGGAACAGTCGGCCTTCGGGGAAGATCACTACTGCGGTGGATGCGTCGATTCCGTCGTGGACTCGGCGCATGAGAGCGAGCGCTTCGGGGGCATTGTCGCGAGGGATGAACACCGATCCGGTGCGACGGTAGATCAGGTCGAAGCCTGGGTCGGCAAGCAGTTCGGCCATGATCACTCCGCGACTGCGGTAGCCGAGGCGTTGGTAGATGAGCGTCGGGAGGGAGGCGTCCACGACGTTGACGTGGCGGCAGAGCACGATCACCGGTCCGGGGGTCAGCGCGGCGGTCGCACCAGTGTCGAGCTCGAGACGGACGCCAAGTAGTCGTTCCGCACGGCGGGCCAAGACCGCAACTGACCACTCCTGTAGCCGCTGGTGGCGACGGACCGACGCGCCTTCGTCCAGCCGCGTTCCGAGGCCGGCGACTATCCAGAGCAGCGGTGCCAGGAGAATCTCGAGGCTGTCGTTGAGCGCGTACTGTATTGCGAACAACGACAGCCTCACGGTCGGGAACTTCCGTCGTCCACGTGCGAGATCGGCGATCGCAGCTGCGGTGAGCACTGCCGGTGACAACAACACGAGTGCCGCTGTGGCGCAGAGCATCATGGGGATGGTGCGCGATCTCCGCTTCCATCGGACCGCGAACGGTTCGACCTCGCTCACCTGTGCTTCCCGCTCGACGCAAGATCCGCAGCCAACGGGCCGGCGTCGGCCTGGTTTCTCCTCATCTCGTCACCCATTGCATGCAGTCTCCTCCGAACCCCATCGGAACCCCCCGTCGTGCCAGATCCTTCCATCGGATCTCGACGACATCGGCTGGAATCCGGAGCGGACTTCACCGGGTTCTAGAGTAGACGGCCCACAGCTGCGAACCCAGACAAGGAGACCCATTGTGTCCACCACCCCCCGACCGCTGCCGCAGCCGGAGGATTCCGCAGCGCCAACGCGGCTCGTCCGCCTCGTCGGCGTGTACGACGCCGATGGCACCCTGCGAGGTGAGCTCACCTACTGGATCGGCGCACGCCTCGGGCGATCGCACTGCGCCCTGTGCGACATCACCCACGGACTCGTCCGCGAGCGGACCGAGTGGACCAGCTGCCGAGCGGGACTCCCGATCCCGTTCGACACTTTCCACCGCGACGACCAACCCGAGGCCATCCGCGCCGCCCTCGGCTGCGTGTATCCAGCCGTCGTCGCCGAGACCACGACCGGCATCGTGGTGCTCCTCGGCCCGCAACGGCTTGCTGCGTGCGACGGCTCGACCGACCTGCTCCTCGCAGCGATCGAGGAAGAGGTTGGCCGCGCCGGAATCGAATGGCCGAAGTGACCCGCCCGCCAGCCTGTGGTCAATCGGTGGGAGCGCTGTAGTTCGGAGTGATGACGACCTTGAGCGCTCCGGTGTCGGCGGCGCGAGCGAAGGTGTCGTAGGCGTCCATCATGTCGTCCATCGCGAAGTGGTGGGTGACGAACTGGGCGGCATCGAGTTGTCCGCCGGTGGTGAGCCGCAACAGGGTTGGGGTGGAGTAGGTGTCGACCAAACCGGTGGTAATGGTGACGTCACGGGTCCACAGGCTCTCCAGGTGCAGTGTGGCGGGCTTGCCGTGCACACCGATGTTGGCGACATGTCCGCACGGGCGGATCAGCGCCGTCGCGAGTTCGAAGGTGGCAGGAATGCCCACCGCTTCGATCGCGACATCTGCCCCAAGACCACCCGTCAGTTCCATGACTGCCGCGAGTGCGTCTTCGCGACTGTTGTTGACAACCACGTCAGCACCGAAGCGCTTGGCGGCATCGAGCCGGCTGTCGGCGAGATCGATGGAGATGATGTGGCTGGGGCTGAACAGGCGGGCCGCCATGATCGCCGATAGGCCGATCGGGCCGGCACCGACGATCGCGACGACGTCACCGGGTCGCACTTGTCCGTTGAGTACGCCGATCTCATAGCCCGTGGGGAGGATGTCGGCGAGCATCAAAATCTCTTCGTCGGACGCGCCCTCTGGGACAGGGTAGGTGGACGTGTCGGCGAAGGGGACCCGCACGTACTCGGCCTGGGTTCCGTTGATCAGGTGGCCGAGGATCCAGCCGCCTCCTCCGATGCACTGGCCGTAGCGGGCTTCACGACAGAACCGGCAGGTACCGCAGGCAGTGATGCACGAGACCAGCACCCGGTCGCCGACCTTGATGTTCTTGACGCCGGTCCCGACGGATTCGACGGTGCCGACGGCCTCGTGGCCGAGAATGCGCCCGTCGGTCACCGCGGGGACGTCACCCTTGAGGATGTGGAGATCGGAGCCGCAGATCGTGGTCGCGTCGACGCGAACGATGGCGTCGGTGTCGTCGGTCAGCACGGGCATGGGCACTTCATCCCATGACTTGTTGTCAGGCCCGTGATACACGAGTGCGTGCATCGTCGACGCCCCCGAACGTGCGCTGGCGGCCTTTGCTGGTGCGGTTGGTGCGAGAGTGGTCATGACTGCTTCCTCCTGGTTGTGGGAGGCGTCGAGCCCGAACGGGCGGCAACCTTGGTTGGTCGTCCATCCCGAACAAGGCGTCTCTCGGTTGTGTGTAGGTACCCATACCCGGTTGAAGTCGGGTTGAAACGTCTCGACTCAGTTGTCGTCGTCGTCATCGTCGTCGTCGTCGACCAGCCTGGTGTTGCCGATGTCGGCACCCCCGACCGCGGTGATCCTCTGGTATTTCGTGATCGATGATTGGCCCATCATCAGTTCGGCTGCGACGGCCGCGAGGAGGCCGGGCACGATGAACGTGGGACGTCCGGTGGTCTCGGCGATGAACACCACTGCGGCGAGCGGTACGCGGTAGCCGGCGCCGAGGAACGCAGCGACTCCGACGATGATGAACAGGTTCAGGTCGAACTGGTTGACGGCAGTGCCGATGACGGCCCCGGTGAGCGCGCCGCCAACGACGAGTGGGATGAAGAGTCCGCCCACCCCGCCGCCGGCGACAGTGACCGCGGTCGCCAGGCAACGCAGGACGAGTACTGCGACCAGCAGCAAGATGGTGTGTCCTGGCAGGGATGCCCAAGCGACGACTTGATATCCGGAGCCGACCATCAGGGATTCTCCGGTGAGGAGCCGACCCAACCCGAAGATTCCGGCGAGTCCGGCTCCGGCGGCGAGCGCAGTTGCGAGTGGGTGCGCTCCACTGGCCACGATCTTGGCGCGGCGCAGCATCCAGGCGAAGGCCCGTGCCCCGATGCCGGCGATCAGTCCTACACCGACAGCTCCGAGCAGGTCGCGAAGGACGAAGCCGGCCGTGCCCTCGATCTGGAACAGCGGTGTCGTGCCGTTGATGGCCACGAACGAGAGGTAACCGGTCGCGCTGGCAACGAGCGCGGGCAGTAGCATTCGCCGGGCGAGGTCATCCTGGAAAGGCACTTCGAGCGCGAACACTGCGCCGGTCGCCGGGGCCTTGAAGATCGCTGCGACGCCCGCTGCGGCACCCGCGACGAGCAGCAGCCGGCGGTCGGCGTTTCCGAACACCCGAGGGAAGCGGCGCTGAATGGTGGAGCCGACTACCGCTCCTGAATACATCGCAGGGCCCTCCAGCCCCATGGGGCCACCTGTTCCGAGCGTCGCCACGGCCGCCACCATTCGAGCTATGAACGGTCTCCACCCGAGCCTGTGGTCGCGATCATGGAACGCGTGCAGGTACTCGTCGGCGGTCGACGCCGATACGCCACCACCGATGAACCGGCGAGCGGCCAACGCCACGACCAGGCCGATGCCGGGTAGGAGGGCGATGGCCCACGGGGCGAGCTGCAACACCCGGCTCATCGACACGTCGACAACGAGTCGATCGAAGCCGGCGACGATCAAACCGGTGATCACTCCGACCGTGGCGGCGAAGGTGACGACTTGGTGCGAGCGTGCGGCGAGCGTCTTGAGCTCGTCGCGTCGATGGGTTGGAAGCCAGTTGGATGTGTTCACGACCAGCCCAGTTTCCAGGCGTCGTCGGGACGTTCGCCCGCGGCCGTTGCAAATGTCTCGAACGCTTCGATGAGACGTTCTCGCTGGCCAGCGTCCATGGCGTGCATGATCGACTGGATCTCTGACCGTCTGCGCTCTGTCACGGCTGCAAGCAACTTGGATCCGGCGGCGCTCACGCCGACCGTGACCTCACGGCGGCTCTCCGACGACACGTGGCGGTCGATCAGCTTCTTGCGTTCCAGTCGATCGCACAATCTGGTTGCCGTTGACGGATGAATCGAAAGTGCATCGGCCAATGCGCCCACGCCATGGGCTCCGCGCGCGGCCAGGACCACCAACGCTCGATACTGGGCCACGGTGACCTCGTCGTCCAGCGAGCCCAGCGACCGGGCAGACACTCCGACCAGCACCCTCGACGCCGTGAGTACTGCCGCCACTGCGCGCCCTTCGTCGGTGGCGCCACTGGCGCTCATCTGCTTGTGTTTCGCCTCAGTCATACGTGTAGGATAGCAATAGTTGCTACATAACAGTGATGGTTCCAGCTGTGTTGTCGTGTTTGTCGATCGGATGTCGCGGGTACCACTCGGTGACTCGACAGAGAGGCATCCGATGAAGCTCGACAACACTCAGTTCCATGATTCGCCCGAGGCCGTCGTGCCTGGTGAGGGCACGCGGCCGAATGAGCGGAGATGGCCGCACATGCGGATACTCGTTGCCGTGGACGATGGCGAGACGTCACGTCGCGCCGCACGTGTCGCACGCAGCTTGTTCGGAGAACACGCGGACTACTGGGTGGTCAGTGTCGGCGATCCGGATTTGGTGCTCTGGCGTGAGATGCCGTTGCCGTGGGGTGTTCCCTATCCCGTCATGCTCATGGGTGGTGCCGAGGGTGAGGTCTTCGGAGAACGAGCCGACGTCGGTCCAAACGGGCCGGCCGACACAGATAGTGCCGAGCTGGCTCGTGAAACCGCAGAGACGGTGGCGAAGGACGTGGCGCTACCCGATGCGACGCCGCTCGGTGCGACGGGTGATCCCGCCGCCCAGATCAGACTCGTTGCCGACGAACATGACGTCGACGTCATTGTTCTGGGCTGGCACGAAACGACATGGTGGCGACGGCTCTTCGACCAGTCTGTCCCCACAGAGCTTCTGCGCAACGTCGACCGACCGGTCCTCGTCGTTCCCTGACAGCCGCGGAAAACTATCCCGAGCTGGAAAGCATAGGGACGTGACCGAGTGGGTATGACGAGTGCATGGGCATCACCGAACGATGCCTGGGACGAGAGGACTCCCATGAACCTTGAAGAGGTCATGACGCCGAACCCGGTCGTGGTTCCGGCAACTGCCACCGCTCACGAAGCTGCCTGCATCATGCGCGACCACAACATCGGCAACGTACTGGTGGAGCAGGGCGGTCACTTGTATGGCATCGTCACCGATCGAGACCTCGTCGTGCGAGTGATGAGCGAGGGTCTTGACCCGACACAAGCGCTCTTGGGCGACGTGTGCAGCGGTGACCTGACCACGCTGGCTCTCGACTGCGACGTCGAGGAAGCGGCGAGGGTGATGGCGACGAACAGCGTGCGCCGCGTCCCTGTCGTTCGCCACGGCCAAGCCGTTGGCATCGTGTCGCTGGGCGATCTCGCCATTGAACTCGATCGTCGTTCGGCGTTGGCTGACATCAGTAGCGCCGAACCGAACAAGTAGGCGCACCAGATTTTGGTGATTCGGCTCGTTTGGTCGTTGTCCCCTAGCCGCTGAGCTGAGGCCGGCGCATCATGAGGGGAGGTCAGTCGCACGGGCTGCGCTGACATCACGTCAATCGAAGGAGTCTTTCGATGACCCAAGCACATGCCATTCTCTGGATGGACCACCTGGAAGCGCGCCTCGCGAGTTTCTCGATCGGCAAGGCCGATCTGGTCGAGGTGCACAGTCAAAGCCCCAACCGGAACATCCACCAGAAGGCCAGGTCGATCGGCTCAGGTCACGCGCCCGACGACCATGACTTCTTCGACGAAATCGCAGCGGCCCTCGTCGACGCTGCTGAGGTACTGATCGTCGGCCCAGGCAATGCCAAGACCGCATTCGAGACCTACATCGCAGAGCGCCACGTCGACCTTGCTCGTCGGGTCGTTGGCGTCGAGACGGTCGACCACCCGACGGACCACGAACTGTTGGCACTCGCACGCAGCTCGTTCAAGGCGATCGATCAAATGGGAAACACAGTGTCCGGTTAGCCCCATGGGCAACGACCATACCCCTCCCGGTATTATCATCCTGTTGGAACTACCGAACGGAAGGGCATGTCTGTGGAGCTCCCCGATGAGACGATTGCTGGGTTGAACAGGCGCCTCAAGCGCGCCGAAGGACAGGTGCGTGGCGTGCAGCAGATGCTTGCGGAGGGCCGAGACTGTCGTGAGATCCTCACGCAACTTTCCGCCGTGACCAAAGCGCTCGAGCAGGCCGGCTTCTTGCTCGTGGCCGCTGGCTTGACGTGGTGCGTATCTGATCCGGACCGCGCAGCTGCCGAGGGGTATGCGCTCGAGGACGTCCAGAAGATGTTCATGAAGCTCGCCTGACTGCCGGCCGGGGTTTCAATCCAGGCTTGGATGTCGATACCCTCCGGGGTATGTGTAGACAAGTGAAGTGTCGGACCTGTCAGCAGCCGACGTGGGCAGGTTGTGGAGCTCATGTCGAACAAGTTCTCGGTGACGTCCCCAAGGCCGATCGGTGTCAGTGCCGGGCGAGCGGGGCAAAGGCTGCGGCGTCGGTCGAGAAGCCTCGCTCCTTTCTCGACCGGGTGCTCGGTCGCTGATCTGGGGGGGGGTGTGGGGAGTGGTGATACTTCGATGGGAATATACCCCAAGGGGTATAGGTTGTTCACTGGCAACGGATCCTCATGGGTCCCCGCATCCGAGAGGATTTGAACATGACCACGATGATCACAGCAGATGACCAGGCCAGCTTTCAGCGAGAGGTGCTCGACTCCACGGTGCCCGTGGTGGTCGACTTCTGGGCAGCATGGTGCGGCCCGTGCCGCGCGGTTGCTCCTGAGGTCGAGGCTCTTGCTCAGCAATACGGTTCGGCGATCAAGGTCGTGAAGGTCGACGTCGACGCGAACCAGGCCGTGGCCAGCCGATACGGCATCCGCGGCATCCCGACGATTGGTCTGTTCGAGGGCGGCGAGCTCACCAAGCAGGCCGTCGGCGCCAGGCCACGTCACGCGATCGAATCAGAGCTCGGCCTCGCCCGCTTCGCCCCAGCAGAAACGAAGTGACCATGCGCGCGATCGAGACCACCACTGCACTGTCCATGGCCGATGCCGAGGCAGCCATCCGCGAGGCACTGGCCACGCAGGGGTTCGGTGTACTGACGGAGATCGACTTGGCGGCGACCTTCAAAGCCAAGCTCAGCGTCGAACGTGCGCCGTTGAAGATTCTTGGTGCGTGCAATCCACAGTTCGCCCATCGAGCGCTCGAGCTCGACGAGTCCGTGAGTTTGCTGTTGCCATGCAACGTCGTGCTGTCCGACATCGGTAGTGGCACGAAGATCAGCACGGTCGACCCACGGGACTTCATGACCGGCGAAGACTTCCAGGAATTGGCGTCGGACGCTGCCGAGCGGCTGTCCGCTGCATTGGCAGCTGTTCCTACGCACTGACCGACTCTCGGTCCCGGTCTCGGCGGGCGGGCCTTGCGGGTGTCACATTGCTGCTGGTTGGAACTCGCAGAACGCCGCGTAGGCGCGTGGCCCGTAGATCGTGGCCGGTCCGCCGTTCATGAGCATCGCCACGCCGATCGCTTCTGCTGCTTCCTGGCGAGTGGCACCTGCGCGCGCCGCACCTTCGGCGTGAGAAGCGATGCATCCGTCGCAGCGCTGAATGACACCGATCGCGAAGGCGATCAGCTCCTTGGTCTTGGCGTCGAGTTCGCCGGGCTCGAATGCTGCGTGGTGGAACTCGGCGAAGCCTTTGTACACCCCTGGGATCGCGTGCCGGAGCTCCCGATGCAGCGGCCGAAGTTCCTCGAGCACTGCCTTGCCGTAAGCGTTCTCGGTCATGATGGAGTCCTTTCGTAGCCGCCTGCTGGACGCCGCCGCGACGGCGTCCTTTGCGGCCTCTCTCGCACTTCAGGGTAGACCCGCTCCGAACGATGCCATGCATTTGCGCCACGGCGCCCTTTCCGAAGAGGATGAAGGCGTGTCTGGCACCCGAGCTCCCCAATGACGCTCGTCTGGGCGGCCGTCATCGGCGTTGGCATCGGGTTTCTGGGCGGTTTGCTCGGCAAGGGCGGGTCGGCGATCGCGACGCCCCTGTTGCATGCGATCGGTGTGCCGGCGATCATCGCGGTCGCATCGCCGCTGCCGGCCACGATTCCATCGACGATGATCGCCAGCTACGCCTATGCACGGGAGCGACTGGTCGATTGGCGAGTTGTCCGGTGGAGCATCGCCTTCGGCATACCCGCGACCGCGATCGGCGCTGTCCTCACTCGCTGGATCGGCGGCGGGGTGCTCGTCCGTGTCACCGACGTCATCCTCATCGGGCTCGGTATCCGACTGCTTCTGGCGCCGATGGACGGGTCAGCGCCGCAGGACGGGCCGTCCACCGCCTCGGCGTTGCAGCTCGTGGTCGTTGCCGCCACCGTTGGCCTCATCTCCGGGTTGCTGGCCAACAGCGGCGGCTTTCTTCTTGCCCCGTTGTTCATCACGGTGCTCCGACTCCCGATCAAGTCCGCCTTGGCGAGCTCGCTCGCCGTCGCATCCGTGCTCGCAATACCTGGCACCATCGTGCACGCCTCGCTGGGGCACATCGATTGGGCGCTGGTCGCCGTATTCGGCGCGACGTCGGTTCCGCTGTCGTTCCTGGGAGCACGTGTGGCAATGCGAACAGACGCACACCGCCTCGAGCGGCTCTACGGCGTGGCTCTCGTCGTGTTCGGCGTCGTGTTCCTCATCATCTCCTGAACGGCGTCGCTCGCGATACCCCCGGGTGTATCCGTGACAGGTTGTGGATGGATACCCCGGGGGGTATCGTCAACACGACTTCGCCTGATCTAGGAGACACTTGTGACTGCAGTCATCGACACTTCATTGCCGGCCGGCCACGAGCCGTCTCCCGCTCCTGACGAGCGGGCCTTGTTCTCGCGTCTGGCGGCGTCGATGGCCCGCCATCGTCGCAAGGTCATCATGGTGTGGCTGTTGGTCACCCTTGCCGCCGCTCCGCTCGCTCTCACCCTGACCAAGTCGTTGTCGGGCGCCGGCTGGGACGCGAAGGGATCCACTGCCGAGACAGTTCGGTTGGAACTCCGTGCCGACTTCCCAGCGCTCGGCGCTGAGAACCCGGTGGTGGTGTTCCACCAGAGCACCCCGATCGCCGACGATCCCAGCGGGGTCACGGCGTTGGTCGCGCAACTGGGCAACGGGCCCACGGTGCTGTCGGTCGCGAACCCGCTGCTGCTGCCGCCCGAGGCAGGGATGATCTCTCGTGACGGTCTCACGGCACTGATCCCCGTGGAGCAGAAGGTTGGCGTCGACGCCGATCGACCTGAGGTTGCCGGAGAACTCGGCAGCTATGTCAAGGGCCTCGACGTACCCGCCGGTTCGACGGCGAACGTCACCGGTGAGTGGCCGGTGTGGAGCGACTTCAACAAGATGAACGAAGAGGCCCTCCACAAGGCCGAACTGCTGTCTGGCCTGCCCACCCTCATCATGCTCTTCGTTGCCTTTGGCGCCATGCTTGCGGCCGGCATCCCGCTGCTGCTGGCGATCGCCGGCATCGCAACGGGCTTCGCAACGTTGCACATGCTGTCGTTGATCACCCCTGTGTCGGTGTGGTCGATGAACTTCTCGATGATGATCGGCCTCGCGGTCGGCATCGACTACAGCCTGTTCATCGTCAGTCGCTACCGCGAGGAACGACTGGAGGGAAAGGACCCCATCGCAGCCATCGAGAACACGATGTCCACGTCCGGTAAGGCCGTGTTCCTCTCGGCGCTCACCGTCGTGCTGTCGTTGTCGGCCGTGTTCCTCGTGCCTGTCATGGTGTTCCAGACGATGGCCCTGGGCATGATCATCTCGGTCATCGCCGTCGCTCTCGCAGCGCTCACCCTGCTTCCCGCCGTCCTCATCGCCATGGGCGACAAGGTCCTCGTGTCCCGCGGTAAGAAGGACCCTGACATCGAGGCCGAAGGCCGTTGGACCAGGTGGACCGGCGTCGCCCTGCGTCGCCCTGGCATGGTGCTGGCCATCGGCCTCCTCCTGCTGGGCGCCCTCATCATTCCGGCATTCGGCATGAAGCTGGGCATGCCCGGTGCCCGCGTCGTCGACACCGGTCGCACCAGCCGTGACGGCTACGAGCAGCTCATCCAGGACTTCGGCCCAGGTGCCGCGGCGCCTGCCTTCATCACGGTCGACGCGAACGACGCACAAACCGTCATCGCCGCCGCAACGGCCGTTCCCAATGTGGTCGACGCCCGCGTCGTGACCCAGATGGCGACAACCGGACGCGTCGTTGTTCGTGTCATCCCGGGCACGGCCATCGACAACCCGGCCACGTCCGACATGGTCAATGACCTCCGCGGCCAGCTCGACACGAAGGTGCCGAACGCTCTGGTCGGTGGTCCAGCCGCTCAGAACCACGACCTCACCAGCGTGCTCACCAGCAGAGCCCCCTACGCCATCGGCATCATCCTGATCGTTGCCTTCCTGCTGCTGCTCGTGGTGTTCCGCAGTGTCGTCATCGCCACGTTCTCGGTTCTCATGAACCTCGTCACGGTCGGCGCGGCTTTCGGATTCGCCACCATCGTGTTCCAACACGGCTTCGCGTCGTCCCTCATCGGGTTCCAGTCCCAAGGATTCGTCGACGCATGGGCGCCACTGTTCTTCTTCGCCCTGCTGTTCGGCTTGTCGATGGACTACCAGCTGTTCCTGCTGGCGGCGATCAAGGAGCGTTACCAGGCGACTGGCAACACTCGACGTGCGATCGGTGAGGGCATCGCCCGTACCGGTCGGCCGATCACGAACGCGGCGGTCATCATGATCATCGTGTTCATCGCATTCGGTGTCACCGGCCCGATCCCGCCGACCGAACTCGGACTGACACTGGCGATGGCCGTCTTCCTCGACGCCACCGTCGTGCGAGTGATGCTCGTCCCGGCGACGATGGCCCTGCTCGGCGAGAAGAACTGGTATGCCCCGAAGTGGCTGCTCAAGCTCCTTCCCCACGTCAACTTCAACCACTGAGAGCGAAGGCCCCGATGACCACCATGACCAACTCCACTTCCAACGCCACGACCCAGCCGACCCGCTGGCCACTCGAACGCATTCTGTTCGCAATGGCTGGGACCGTCACTCTGCTCAGCGCGGTCTTGGCCGCGGTCGTGAGCCCGTGGTTCCTGCTGCTCACCGCGATCGTGGGTGTGAACCAGTGGGCCTACGTTCTGCTCCGGGCGTGCCCGGCCTCGCTCGTTCTCAAGCGCTTCGGCATCCAATCCCAATGCAAGTGGTGATCGTGGCCTGAGGTCAGGCTTGGCCGGCGCCATCGTGTTGGTGGACCAGCCAGACGAGCACCTCGGTGTTGCTCTGCAATGAGAGTCGGCGGAGCAGCACCGGGTTGTTCGCGGATTGGCTCGTGTGGCACGAGATTGCGTGGCGTTGCACGGCTCGATCCACCTCGAGGATGATATCGATCTCGCGAGGCTCGCGTCCGACGAAGCTGGTCAGGAACTCCTCGTTCAGCGTGTCGGCGACACCCTGGGTCAATGTCCATGCGAGCAGAGGGAGACCGCGGCGATGGGCCACGGTCCGGGCTGCGGCGGTGGCGTATCGATGGTCGGGATGGCCGGTGATGCCGCCTTCGTCGAACGCCAGAAGACAGTCGAAATCGCCAGCCTCGACGAACGAGTCGAGTCGAGCGCAGAGGTTCTCGATCGGCTGGTCCGCGAGTTGGCCATCCCGGTAAGAGTGCAGGCTCACCGCACCAAGTCCAAGGACGTCCGCGGCCGCGGCCAGCTCATCGGCTCGCCACCTGGCCAGATCGTCGGTGCTCGCTCCGAGCGTGGAGGCTTCGCCGTGGGTGAAGCACAGCAGGCTCGTCGCGACGCCTGCTTCGCGGAGCGTGGAGATGACTGCACCGAGACCGAACGACTCGTCATCGGGGTGTGCGCACACCGCCAGCAGCGATCGGTACGGGAACCGTTCGTGAAGGTCGGTGGTCATCTCATTCAGCTGCTTCGTTCTCAGCGACCGAATCTTGTTGTCGGTGCGCTCGCAGGGCGACGAGGGCGAGGCCACCGGCGGCTGCCGGGAGCAGCGTCCCGGCGGCTCGATAGACCAGGGTGGCAGCGAGTGCGTCATCGAGTGGGGCGCCGAATCGGTGAAGGATCGTGGGGATCGCGATCTCGACGACACCGAGTCCACTGGGAAGCAGCGGTATCCAGCTGGCGATCGTTCCGACGGTTCGCGCCAGCAGCACCAACTCGGGGTGGATGTGGAACCCGGCGGCGTGGCACGTCGCCCACAGGGTGGCAGCATCGGCGATCACGGCAGCGGCGGAGACGATCGCCAGACGCGCGCGATTACGGGGAGGCCCAACGACGACCATCGCCTGTGTGTGCCAGATGGCGCCGGCATCGCGCCGGTCCTCGACGGGAGCCTGCGGCTTGCGCAGGCGGATCGCGCCGAGCGCGCCGGCCACCCACTCCGCCGTGCTCGATCGTCGGGCGGCGACTGCGGAGCCGATGATGGCCAGCAGCACGACGGCGGCGACGATGATGAACGGCCACGAGTCGGCGACGCTGAGGTGTCCGAGCGCGACGACCACGATCAGGTCGAGCGCGGCGATCGCGTAGAACGTGCGTTGCGCGAACCATTCGCTGAAACCCACTGTCACGCGCGCCTGTCGCTTGGTACGGCCCCGTCGGCCGAGTTCGTGACTGGCGATCGCCAACCCTTCCGCCGGGGCGGCAGGGGTGATTGCGCCGAGGCCGAAGATGACCAGCGCGAGTCCGGAGGCGGTCAGAAGCCCCGTGTGACCGGTTCGCCGTCCGAGCCAGAGCAGTTGCAGCCCGAACAAGAACATCCTGAGGGCAGCGAACCCGAACGCAAGAGCCACGAACCCGCCGCGCATCCGGCCCATTGCCGCCATGGCATCGCCGAGACCGCCGGCGGTCGAGATGACCAACCAGACTGCTGCGACGCCGATCACCGGTCCGATCGCGAACTTGGCGACCGGATGCAGCGTCTTGCGACCGGATGTCTCCCCGGGGAGTGTGTCGTCGACACGGCTGTCCAGCGAATCGCTGGACGTCATTGATGGGTCAGTCCCCTGAGGGTTCACCCCGTGATTGTGTCACCCCGACGCTGAGGCGGGGCATGGACGATGTGGCGCAGGCATGCCCGGAAGGTTTTCCAGTCCACGACAACGTGAACGACCGTAACGGCCACTGCGGCAAGGCTCACCCACCAGTGGATGTCAGCCCAATTGGTCTTGGTCAGTCCGAGCAGCAATGTTTTCTGACCCGATCGGCGACCATCAGGAGCGACGTACAGCAAGACGCCGGTGAGTGTGGCAACCGACCAGACGGCGATGAGGGTCACACCGATACCGGCGCGGGCTGACAGCCGAGAGCCCCGTCTCTTGTGGACGACAGTGCCAGTGGACGGTCGAGGTTCACGTTCGGACGGTTGGACGGTGTTCATGGTTGCTCCCTCATCGGTCATGTCAGTGCGAGCCCGGAACGGACAGCGGTGTACACCGCGACGATGACGAGGAGCCCGACGAACCAGCGCTGCAGAGAACTGGAGTCGCGTGTGCTGGCCAGCCGGCTGCCGACGACCACGCCGATCATGCTCGCCATCGTGAACGGGATCACCGTTCCCCACTCGATCGAGCCTGCCTGCAGGCGAGTGGTGAGCGCAACCACCGCGTTGATCGCGATCACGAGCAGGGAAGTGCCGATGGCTTCAGGCATCGAGAAGCCGAGCGCGAGAACCAGCGCCGGGACGATCACGAAGCCTCCACCGACGCCGAAGAACCCGGTGAGCAGCCCGACGAGGGTGCCGGCCAGGATGACCTTCACCACTGTCATCGGGTCGACCCGGACCGACGATGGCGCGACGGGTGCAGCGGGTGCGACGGGTGCAGCGGGCGCGCTGAGCGACTTCGACACTGCCACCTGCTTGGTTGTATGCACGCGACGCCACATTCCGTAGGCGGCAACCAGCATCAGCCCCGAGAACAGGATCAGCAGCACGTTGGGGTCGGCCGCCTTGTTCCAGTGCGAGCCGAGCAATGAGCCACCTATGCCGGCAAGGCCGAAGATGACACCCGGTGCGAGACGGATGCGCCCGGCTCGCCAGTGCGGGATGATGCCGATCATGGCGGTGACCGCAACGAGCATGAGCGAGGTGGTGGTGGCGTGTTTCGGGGTCTGTCCGGCGGCGTACACCAGCGCCGGGACGGCGAGAATGGAGCCGCCACCGCCGAGGGCACCGAGGGAGATGCCGATGAGGAATCCGAGCGGGGAGGCGAGCAGTGCGCGCATGACTCAGATCACCACGCCCGGATTGCCGGCACTGTTGACCAGCTGGTGTCCACCGGCCGACCAGGAGTTCATCCCCCCGGTCAGGTTGACCGCGACGAGGTCTTGCTGCAGGAGCCAGGCGGTCACCTGCCCGGACCGGTTTCCGGATCGGCAGACGCAGATGATCGGCCGGGTCGGATCGAGTTCGCCGACGCGGGTCACGAACTCGCTCATCGGGATGTGAACCGCAGCGGGGGCGTGACCACGGATCCACTCGTCATGTTCGCGGACGTCGACGAGCACGGAGATGGTGTCGGCAGCTGCTGTCGCGGCGTCGACCGAGGGGAGGTTGGTCGTATGCATCAGTTGCTCGAATCCGACGGAGTGGTCTGTTGGATCTGCCACGCGGTGTAGCCACCGACCAGATCGGAGACATCCGTGAAGCCACGAGCGCGCAGCAGGCTGGACGCAATGGCCGACCGGTAGCCGCCCGCGCAGAACACCACTGTCGGCGCATCCGGGTCGAGTTGGTCGAGGCTGGTCAGCAGTGCGGGCAGGCTGATGTGCCGCGCACCCGCGATGGTCCCGAGTTCGACCTCGCCGGGGTTGCGGACGTCGACGAGCACGAGGTTGTCGACGGTGCGGATCCGCTCGGCGAGTGCAGCGGCGGACAGCCGGGACAGGCGCTCGGTCAGGTGCGGGTAGTCGAGGAACGTATCGACGGGATGCTCGAGCGCACCCAGCACCCGATCGAAGCCGATGCGGGCGAGGCGGACCTTGGCCTCCGATTCGTGTCCGGGTGAGGTGACCAGCACGATCGGTGTCTGCGGGGTCATCACCTGGCCGGCGTATTCGGCGAAACGTCCACCAAGGCCGACATTGATCGACCCTCTCAGATGCCCGGCGGCGAACGCCGCGTCCTCACGTGCATCGATGACGACTGCCCCGTCGAGCTGATCGGCCAGGACCTTGCTCATCGTCAGCGTGGGGACGGTGATGTCGTCGGAAAGCAGGTCGCGCTGCTGCCGGTTACGGTTGGCGGCGAAGGAGAAGTAGAGCGGTGCCACGGACTGGCCCTGGGTGACGGCTTCGACGAACTCGTCCTCGCTCATTGGAGCGAGCGCGTAGTTCGTGCGGCGCTGTTCGCCGATCGTCGACACAGTTTCGGTCGAGAGGTTCTTGCCACAGGCCGAGCCCGCACCGTGCGCGGGATAGACCTTGGTCTCATCAGGCAGGGTGAGGAGTTGGTTGTGCAGAGAGTGGAACAGCTGGCGGGCCAGCTCGTCGGCTGTGACGCCAACCGACGCGAGCAGGTCAGGTCGGCCGACGTCGCCGATGAACAGTGTGTCGCCGGTGAGGACGCCATACGGGGCACTGGTCACACCGTGCGGGTACACGACGAAGCTGATCGACTCGGGCGTGTGTCCGGGTGTCTCGCGGATCTCCAGCTCGACCTCGCCCAGCTCGATCCGGTCACCGTCGGCGTAGGTCTCGATGGGGAACTCTGCCCGACCTTCGGCGGCCCGTCCGTAGCCGATGGTCGCGCCGGTGCGCTCGGCCAGCTCCAGATGTCCGGACAGGAAGTCCGCGTGGAAGTGAGTCTCCAGCACCTTCTCGATGCGCAGGCCGTTCGATTCAGCGTCGGCGACGTACTCGGCGATGTCGCGCTGCGGATCGACCACCACGGCGCGGCCGGTGGTGGTGTCGCCGATGAGGTAACTCGCGTGCGAGAGGCAGTCGAGGTAGTACTGGCGGAAGAACATGCGACTCGGGCTCCTTGTGTGGCTTGTCACTCGCTCAACCATACCCCCAGGGGTATATATTCCGCAAGTGCGCCGGGCCAGCCCTTGATACCCTTCCGGGTATGCATGGAGAAGGAGACCTCGGCTCGACGGTGAGCGAGAACTCGCCGGCTCGTTCCATGTGGGAAGCCAGGTTCGACACTGACGCCTACTTGTACGGCACCGAGCCCAACGACTTTCTCCGTGCGAGTGTCGCAGATCTGCCCACCGGCACGGCGTTGTGTCTCGCCGAGGGCGAAGGCCGTAACGCGGTGTTCCTCGCCGAGTTGGGTTTCGAAGTTTACAGCGTCGACCTGACCGAGGCCGGCGTCGCCAAGACGCGGCGGCTGGCCCATGACCGAGGCGTACAGGTGGATGCATCGGTCGGCGATCTGGCGACGTTCGACATCGGCGTCGAACGGTGGGACCTGATCGTGTCGATCTTCGCGCACATGCCAGCGACCGTGCGACGGAACCTGCACCAGCGCGTGGTCGCAGCCCTGAAGCCAGGCGGAGTGCTGGTACTCGAGGCATACACACCGGACCAGATCGGACGAGGAACCGGTGGCCCGAGCGTCGCTGAGATGACGATGAGCCTCGACACCCTCGTCAACGAGCTCGCGCCCCTGGAATTCCAGCATGCGGTCGAACTCGAACGCAACGTCATCGAAGGCGCAGGTCATTCCGGCGTCGGTGCCGTCGTCCAGCTCGTTGCCCGCAAGCCGCACTGACTCAGGCTGACATCGGGCCGGCCTTCTCAAGAGGTCGGTTCGGCAACACCACCGGCCAACGTTGCCGTGACGAGTGCGGTGAGTCGCTGGGCGACCTGGGGTGGTATCACTGCATCGGTGTCACGAAGTGCGCCGACCGCATCGTGGACGCCGACCAGGGCTGCGTAGAGCGGAGGGCAGGTGGGGCATGACTCGAGGTGGGCCTCGACGGTTCTGGCGGTACGTGCGTCGAGCGCGCCGTCGAGGTACTCGGACACGTGTTGGCGTGCATCCCAGCAGCGCATGGGTACTCCTTCCAGGGCGTGGCGGCGGGCGGCGCCGCTGGCGAGCGCAGTGACCAGCGCCATGCGCCCGCGGCGCAGCCGTTGCTTCGCGGCAGGTAGGCCGACTTCGTCGAGGTCAGCGATCTGGTGCACCGTCCATCCTTCGACGTCATGGAGTACCACCGTGCTGCGGTAGATGAACGGGAGCCGGGTCAGCGCATCCTCGAGTTCGTCGTGAGTTGCTGCTTGCGCGACCGCCATCGCCGGGTCGACGGTGTAGTCGTCGTCGTGCCAGCGGGCCTCGACGTCCTCGACGATCACCTCGTGTTCGGATCGTCGGGCGCGATCGGTCGCGAGATTGCGCAGGATTCGCTTGAGCCACGCGCCCAGCGGCGCGTCGTTGCGGTACTGGTGTGCGCGCTCGATCGCGCGCAGCAGCGTGTCCTGCGTCAGGTCGGCGGCGAGGTCCTCGTCGCGGACCAATGCCCTGGCGAACCGGTACAGGCCCGGGATTTCGCCGAGCAGGTCGTCAGGAGTCATCGGTGCCATTGCCACATGGTGTCAGCCGGCGTGGGGAGATGAGTGATGCTCGGTGGCGACGTGACAGGTCTTGATGCCCACGAGCCGATACAGGGGGCAGAAGCCGACGAGCCCGGTGAGCAGCGGTACGAAGCCGAGAACCTTGAGGACATTGCCGAGTGTGCCCGAGACGACGCCTCCCCACCCAAGCACGAGCAGTGCGATGCCGGCGATGATCCGGATCACTCGATCGGTGGTGCCTTCGTTCGTGAACGTCATGACGCTCTCCTCGTTCTTTCGCGGTCGCCGTTGATGACGGCCGGACATCAGTGAGACGAATGAGGAGGCGAGAGGGATACAGCCTGTCGGGGGAGTGTGACGCTGAAGGTGGCGCCGCAGCCGATGCCGTCGGACGCGGCGGTGAGGTCGCCGCCGTGGGCGCGGGCGATGGCCCGGGCGATGGTGAGCCCGATACCGGCGCCGGCTGCATGGCCGTGCGGGTCCGCACGGAAGAAACGCTCGAAGACGTGCTCGAGGTCCGCCGGGGCAATGCCGCGCCCGGAATCGGCCACATCGACTCGAGCGACCCGCGCGTCGGCCACGACCGACACCCGGACGGACCCTCCCGCCGGCGTGTAGGCCAGGGCGTTGCCGACCAGGTTGGTCATCGCCTGCGCGAGACGTTCCCGATCGACGACCATCGCGACGGGCGCGAGCGCATCGACGACCAGATTGACGGGCTTGGCGTCGAACTGGGGGCGAAGACGATCGGCAACGGTGCGCACGATCTCGGAGAGGTCGTTGGCCGTCGGCTCGAGCGCCAACTGCCCTTCCTCGATGCGCGAAACAGACGCCAGATCGGCAGCGAGCCGGCGGAGCCTGAGGGCCTCGCCGGATACGGCGGCGATGGTCTCGTCCTTGGTGAACAAGCCATCGCCGAATCCCTCGACGTAGCCGGTGATGGTGGTGAGTGGCGTGCGCATCTCGTGAGCGATGTCGCCGATCAGTGCAGCGCGGCGCTGCTCGGTGGCGGCCAGGGCGGTGGCAAGACTGTTCACATCGTTGGCGAGCGCGGCGAGCTCGGATTCCGAGGGGACGGCGACGGGTTGGTCATACCGTCCGGCCGCCAGTCGACCGGTTGCGGCGCGCAGGTCGTCGATCGGCCGGAGCACCCTTCGCGCCATGACGACGGCGGCAACCCCAGCGACGAGAAGACTGATCGAGAGGCCGATGATCAACGCGCTGTCGAGCGCACTCACGACGGCGCTGTGCTGGCTGCTTGCCCCCATCGGCTCGTCGCCCATTCCGGAGGTCCGGCCCATTCCTCGCATCCGATCGTCGAACAGTCGCGGGACCAGGGTGCGAGTCAGGACCAGCACGGTGATCGCTCCGGCCACGGCGACCACGCCGTACGAGACGAACAGCCGTGTCCGCAGGGTCGCGTGCCTCATGGCGACGCGCCCAACGACTTGTAGCCGACACCGCGTACGGTGCCGATCCAGCGAGGCGCGTCGGCATCGTCGCCCAGCGCACGCCGCAGGTTTCGGATGTGCACGTCGACAACCCGTTCGTCCCCGTAGAAGTCCGAGCCCCACACGCGGTCGATCAGCTGCCGTCTGCTGAACACCCGACCAGGCGCACCGGTCAACGCGGTGAGCAGATCGAACTCGAGCGCACTCAACTCGACCTGCTGATCGCCGACGTGAACCTCCCGTCGCTCGGCGTCGATGGTGAGATCGCCGAACCGTGTGGTGGACGTCGTGCCCTCGGCCATCCGTGGTCGGCGCTGCAGCGTCTTCACCCGGGCGACGAGCTCGCGCGGGCTGAAGGGCTTGCTGATGTAGTCGTCAGCTCCGACCGACAGGCCGATCAAACGGTCGGTCTCCTCCGTGCGCGCGGTGACCAGCACCACGTACGCATCGGACCGTGTGCGAATCCGGCGCAGCACCTCGATGCCATCGATGCCCGGCATCATCACGTCCAGCACCACGACATCGGGCGCGTGTGCTGTGAACATTTCCATCGCAGTCTCGCCATCGGCCGCCTCGATGACCTGGAACCCGTCGGCGGTCAGATACCGCCGCATGACCTCGCGGATCGGAGCCTCGTCATCGACCACCAACACAACTGGGACACGTGGCATGGTCACTACTCTCGCGCACAGGTCCCGACGGAGCCGTCGGGACCTGTCCAGTTGGTGCATTCGTCCGAGCCGAGGCTCATCCGTGCTGACCCTGTTCCATGTTGCCGGCGATGATGGCATTGAAGGCGGCTTGGGTGATGTGGGTCGGCGTGTAGCTGGCACCGTTCCGGGTGAGCTGCATTGTGAAGGCACGCATGTGGTTGCGCGAACCGCTCTCCAGGTTCGAGTAGACGAGGGCGATGTCAGGTGTCGTGGTCGTGGTCGTGCGGGCCTGCAGGTCGGCGAGATCGAGATCCTCGATGGTCGCGCCGACGGTGAGGGCCGAGACGAGCGACGTGTTGCCCTGCTGAACCAGCGAGGTGTACAGCGTCTGCAGTTCAGGGTTGGTGAAGGTGCCGGCGGCCTCACCCGCAGCGGGATCGGCGATGCCGTAGCGATCCAGCAGCAGCTTCACTTCGTCACCGTGCGTCTGCTCTGCGACTGCGATGTTGACGAAGAGCTGCACGTCCCACTTGGCGTCGAGCGCCACGTAGACATCATGTGCCAGCTTCTCCTCTTCGCGCATCCGCAACAGTCCGGCGCGCTCGTCGGCGGTCAAGGTGGCCTTCGGCAGCGCGTCGAGCTGGGTCTGCAGACTCGAGATCGAGTCGCTCATCATCTCGCCGCCACGGCCAGAGCCGTTCCCCATGCCAGAGCCGTTCCCCATGCCGGAGCCGTTCCCCATGCCGGAGCC
>Ga0105047_10000690_pt1 | contig 58249 bp, 46 predicted proteins | sample MAT04_FD_78384 | JGI IMG/M metagenome (GOLD analysis project Ga0105047, IMG submission 78384) | Freshwater microbial communities from Lake Fryxell liftoff mats and glacier meltwater in Antarctica - MAT-04 (megahit assembly) | ecosystem: Environmental > Aquatic > Freshwater > Ice > Liftoff... | reverse complement strand
GTCGGGGTGGAGAGAATCGAACTCTCTACCTCTCGGTTCCGAACCGAGAATGCCACCGATGCACCACACCCCGCGTAAACAATTATACTTCTTATCTAGAAATTTAAAGCACTTTCATTTGTTAAAAATCCGGTAGCTACATCTTTCCGCACATCTGACTTAATTACATCGATATATTCAAAATCACCATACTCCGATGCAATTTTATATAAAACACGATATATCTCTGATATTTCCTCTTGATATCTAGTCGCAGAAAACATGTCAACTCATCTAAAATCTGATTAATTTTTAACCCAACCGTTTACGATCATCTTTCCAAATTCTACACTTTGCTCTTCTTTTGGACTATGTGATCCTGTTTCAAATATGTGATCTGCCTCAACAGCTCTAAATAAGATCTAACTGAGAACAAAGACTACATTTTATTTCTTTTTTATTTCTCCCGCAATTTTATTGACCGTATCTCTATCAACAGGTTTCCTGTTGTCACTTTTTCCAATATTGGCAAGTGCTTTTGCCATTCTCTGCAGCTCATACCAAATACCCGTCTCTTCTCTTGTTTCAGTCAGAGTTATTCCACTTGCAGAGTATGTAATAGTTTTATTTGCGTCATTGTCCTCAATATTTGTCATATATTCTCCGTGTCTAAATAATTATATAACTATAATATCACATTTAGAGATATTTGCATTTAAATGGTAAGTGTATACTTTACCAATCATTTCTTCTCCTCCCCTCGTCTCGCCTATCCCCGCTTGGGCCCCACCACCACACTCCGCAACTGGTCTTCGCTCACCAGCTCTCCCACAATCTTTTTCACTTCGTCAATACTGGTCGCTTTGATCTTTGCCTCCACCTCACTCGGCTGACGAATCTGATCGAGCATCAAAGTACGAGTCCCAAAGAACTGGGCCACACCCATCGAGTCCTCAAGCGAGAGGGGCATCCGCCCCAACAGGTATTCTTTGGCTTTAGTAACCTCTTTGTCAGTGATCGTGCCAGACAGTTTAAACATTTCCTCTTTCACCACTTTCATCGCTTCGCCCAGTTTCTCCAGTTTTACCCCAGCTCGCACCGCAAAGTATCCCGCGTCATACGCCGAGTCAATCTCCGCTCGCACGTAGTACGCCAGACCCCTTTTCTCACGGATCTCGTTAAACAAGCGACTACTCATCCCTCCACCTAGGATCACTTGCCCTAGGGACAGGCCATAGCGCCTGGGATCGGTCATGGACAATGCGGGCACGCCCATATAAAAATGGGCTTGTTCAGTCTTTTTCTTACGATGTCTCGCCTCCACTGGACCGTATGTGGCCACGGTCGCATAGGGTGCAATCTTCCCCTCGTCCATTATCCCAAATTTATCTTCAATCAGGCGGTTTACCGTATGCTCTACGCCATCGCCAATTTTCCCCGCTATCACGACCAAGATATTGCCCCCAACGTACCACTCGCCCATATAAGTGCGCAAATCCTCACTGGTAGTAGAGCGCACTGTTTCTTTAGTTCCAATAATTTGGCGACCCATGCTCGAGCCCTCAAACATCAGATCCTCAAACAATTCCCCAGCCATGGCCATGGGCTGATCCTCATACATATTGATCTCTTCCACAATCACTTCGCGCTCACGATCCAAGTCAGTTTGCAAAAGGGTCGGCTGGGTAAGCATTTGCGACTGGATATCCAGGGTCAGACCCAAGTGCTTGGCGGCACTGGTGATGTAATAACCGGTATATTCTTTACTCGTGAATGCATTCTGCTCGCCACCAATTGAGTCTACTGCCTCTGCAATCGCCATTGGAGTAGGATATTTTTTAGTCCCTTTAAATACCATGTGCTCCAGGACATGACTAATCCCAGCTTGTTTGAGCGTTTCGTTGCGAGAGCCTGTTTTGCACAGGATCATGGCCGTCACCGACTCAATCCCAGCCATGGGGATGGTCAGTACGCGTACGCCATTCTTTAATTTTGTGTAAGTGACATCAAATTGCATATTTCTCCATTTCTTGGTTTATAAATATTTTAATAAGTTAACTAATATCATAAATTGGGCTGTTTCCAATTCATTTAAGTCAGTGCCAACATTCAGTTGTGTTTCCTTGATAACCACCGTATGCCCTTTTTTAATACCTCGTGACTATCCTTAATAATATCAGCATTTGTAGCAGTTACCACAATATGATGAGTACCACATTTACTACACTCTAATTTTTTTGCCATAGTGGACCGGGGGGGAATCGAACCCCCGTTTCTGCAATGCGAATGCAGTGTATTACCACTGTACGATCGGCCCTACAACAAAAGTATTTTACTACACAATCAAGCGCAACCCGAGCACCACCCCACCCACTCCAAGTATGGCCCCCCACGCCACTTGCTCCCAGGTATGGTGTTTTTGGTACACCCTTGCCCACATAACAAGCGCTAGCAACATATACATCCAGAGATATTGCCAATCATAGAAAATATTTAGCATGGTAATCAGTACCGCATTTACTCCAGCGTGTAGCGAGATTTTCCAGCGCGTAGTGATCAGAAAAAAGGCAATCCCAATCAAGTAAAACAAAATCAAAATTCGGGCAAGCGAATCTTTTCCCAGCTCGTGCGCCAGGTAAATCCCTCCCATATGACAAATCAAGGTAAAAAGATACAGTGGCAGACGCGCCACTCGATTCTGGATATCCCAATCCTTGATTTGTTTGTGATAAAGCATCGTGAGGAAAAATATCAGGGGTACGACAGCATCGATAAATAGCAGGAGCCCCAGAAATCGCCACCGCAATCCCTCTTGGAGCGCAAATCCCACGGCAATTACCAGCGACAATGGGATCTCCCACACGGGGTCCAGTAGTCTGGATACAACTTCAGCAAAAATATCTTTGAATTTCTTCATTCCCCTATCATAGCAAAACCAAGCTACTTTACAGGGCCAGGCCCTGTAAGATGCAAAAGAACTACTACATCTTCTCTGGTGCTTGGATCCCCAACACTCCCAGCCCACTCGACAGCACATTCGCCACCATCTGGGTCAGCGCCAATCTTCTTGGATCATCGCCAATTTTATTACCGTTATAAAAACTATTAAATCTCGTCGCCAGCTCATAAATATACCCAGCCACTAGGTGTGGAGCAAACTTCGCCCCTGCCTCCGCAATCACTTCCGGATATCTCGCAATCCATCGCATTATCCCCAGCTCCTCCAAATTACAAGGTTCGTAACCTTGTAATTTTTCGCCCTCCAACAAGGTTGCAAACTTTGCCAGAATGCTTTTTGCCCTCGCATACGTATATTGGATGTATGGACCCGTATCCCCGTCCATATTCGTCATCTTGATCGGATCATAAACGATATCTCCTCCCAGTGCTTGCTTAAGAACTGTGTATTTGAGTGCTCCTACCGCCACTTGATCAGCAATCATATCTTTATCCTGAGTGGAGTCAAAGGATCGCTCGCTCATCTTATTCAAAACTACCTCTTGCAACTCATTCAGTAGCCCTTCACCCGTCACTACTTTTCCACTCCTCGAGCTCATCTTGCCAGTCGTCAATTTCATCACTCCGTGGGATAAATGAGTAGTTTTATCCCCTAGTTCAGGGCTGAGAAAACTTAATACCTTAAGTAAAACCTTAAAATATTCATCGATCTCATTGGCGGTAACAATAAATGATTTATCATAAGCCCATCTTTCATACTTAGACCTAGGCAGGGCCAATTCCTTGGCTTCGTACGTCGGCAATCCTAGCTTATTCCTAAATACTCTGGTGTGGAGTCCATATTGTTCCCCCTTAAACACTACCGATCCAGACTCTCCGATTTCGAGCACTCCTTTTTTTAACCCTTCCTCAACTACTTTAAGTCCTTTGGGACCTTCTTCACTTTCAAAAAAATATTCTTCAAATTTTGTCCCCAACCTTTGATATATCGTTTCAAAGTATTCGAGACTTAGCGATCTTCCTAGATCATAAAGTTGATTTATCTCAGCATCAGATCGCTTATAGATCACGGCATTGAGCAAATTCATCTCACCCTTTGCAGTTTCATCTGTTTCATATTCACCAGCCCCATGAGCATAAGCCTGACCAAGATAGGCAATCTTCTCTTTAAGGGTTGACCCTTTAAAGTCTACCCCCAACTTTTGCCAACCCCAGATAGATTTAGCCACGTGCAGTCCGATATCTCCTTGGTAATTTGCTCGTTTGACCATCGCTCCGTTTGCCTCAAAGATTCGACACAATGCCTCACCAATCGCATTGCTCATGAGGTGACCAATATGAAATTCTTTAAATGGATTTGGATCAGTAAACTCAACGTAGGTTTGCTGGCTATTTAGCCTATTATTTTTGCCATATCCGTGTTTGAGAGCTTTTTTTGCCTCACCCACCAAGAATTCACTTTTTAAATAAAAATTGATAAATCCTGGTCCTGCCACCTCAACCTTTTCAATTATTTTTACAAGGTTCGTAACCTTGTTTATTTCTTCCACAATTTGCTGTGCCAACTCTCGCGGATTTTTACCCACTTTTTTGGCGAGGATCATCGCCACATTGCTACTATAATCCCCGTGCGATTCTTCTTTTGGATGAGACACGCTATGCTCAACTGACTCTAAGCTCAGTTTCTCTAAGATCTCATTTATCAACTCTCTAATTATTTGCATATGTCACCATTTTAACATCAACAGCCATTCTTCATAACAATTATGTTAATTCAATAAAAATATTCTCTGTAATATTTTACACTTAAAATTAGTCATGAATTGTAAATACTTTACAGTTTAAATCTGGATTTAAATCAAAATTAATGTATAAATATATTGATCTTTTAAACTAAATTAAATTGATCTACATTTAATTTTTTTCTGCTCCCTGTTGACAATGTCTGAGCAGTATTGATACAGTGGTTATTGTTAGTAAAAACTTGTAAAGTTCAAGACATGCCCACTATGAAACTCTACACCGTCAAAGAAGCTGCCAAATTAGTGGGTGTATCCACTAATACCCTCTATAAATATTTGGACGAAGATCGTATTCACGCCGCCCGTGGTTCTGCGATCCAAGGCCGTTTTCGCATCCCACAGTCCGCCCTCGAAGAATTTTTGGGTGTCAAATTATCGGTTGAACCAATGGATCTACCTGCATCTGACTCTTGCATACCTGGTATGTCCGAATCCGATCCTCATACAAATGTGCCTGATGATTCTCTAAAATCTAATATCCATCCTTTACATCCCCACCTCCCCCTCAAAATCGCTCGTTTTTTCCTCTTTCTCGCCCTCGTTGCCATCTTGGTCGATCTCTTTATCTCGACCTCCGTTTCACCAATTAGCCAGCTCGCTCGCCTCTTCTTCGTCGCCGTTATGATCCTCCTTTCATATCAAGAAGGTGGTTTTAGAAGAAGTTAAGCCTATGAACAAAGACGAGATTATTCAACAGATCAATAAATACAAAGCTCGTCGCCTCAAATCACGCCTCGCTCACTACTCCCTCCTCACCTCTATTCTTTTAACTCTCTCTGTTTTTGCCAGTGGGATTAGTACCACTACCCTCACCGCGCTCGTACTCATTCTTCCCGTCCCCAGTTATTTTGCTCTCCAAAGTCTCAAACTATCCCGCAAGGCCAATCTAGTCAAAGCCAAGCTAGAAAATCTTAAAATCCAAATTGACGATTTACCCAACCAATTTTCTTTTATTAAATTCCTCACCCAGCCGAATCTAGCTTTTCGCTTGACTTTGATCCTTTTTTTTATAGTTGCCTTCACGAGTTTTGCTCGTCTTAGATCATCAAGCAATTCCCCCTCAATCACTTACAACACACAAATTAATCACAGGTAAAATATGGTCAGATTTTGGGTACTTTACAACATATTAGTCCTCGCACTTATCTTGGGTACTAGTTTAAGTAGCGCCAAATCCCTCGCCAATTTCCTCCTCCCCCTCCTCCTTCTACCTTTGCTTTATTATCTAGGCAAAGAATTAATCAAAAAGCCACGACGTAAAAAACTCACAGATCCCGCCGTCTTTGCCACCGATGTTACACCTGCTCCTCAAGAGTTAGCGCTCGAGGGCCAAGTTGTCACACCAGGTATCAGCGACGACAATCGTCGCCTGTTCCTCAAACTCGTGGGCTCAACCAGCATTTCCATTCTATTCATGGCCGTCTTGGGCAAAGGCTCAGCCAAAGCCGCCTTTTTTGGTAGTATGCCAGGACCTGGAACAGTCGCGATCAAAGATAGTACAGGTACGCCAATAGATCCATCAGAAAAACAACCGACCGATGGTTACGAAATCTCCGAAGTTGACGATTCTGGGACTACATCATACTATGGATTTGTACATAAAAATGGCGCATGGTATATCACAAAAGAAGATTCTAGCGGTGCTTATCGCTATGCCAAAGGCGCTTCACTATTCTCTACCAATTGGAGTGGTCGGACGATACTTGCCTATGATTACTTTGACGTTGTATTTTAATAATTTTCAGATCTTACATTGAAACTGATAATAATGGGAAAAGAGTGATGGTCGGAGTGGAATTTATCACAAGTTTAACATGCTTTTATACTCTCGAAGATCTCAAGCTACTTGGGGGTGATGACCTAAGCATAGGTATATCTAGAGTCATTGTAGCATTATCGTCCGAACAAATAACAAGTGGAGATGAAAGCCCATTCCAAGACGAAATATCCCAATTACGCAAAAAATTGTAATTTACCTATACAAGGATTCATGCCTCGTAATCTACTCCCCTCTTCTGCCCTTACTTTTCCCGGTAAAAATAATTTTGACATATTTCTACTATAGTAAGTTCTGGTAAACTAAACACATGACTGCGCAAACCGCGATTTTTAGTAATAATATCGACAATGTCTTCAATCAATTCGTCGCGGTTGGCCTTGCCACTCGTAGCATGAAGTCTCTCGATGGCGAGACTTGGACCGCCACCACCCTCACCGCTTTTCCCTTCCTCACCGATATGTCTTTTGGTAAAAATATCTTGGTCGCACTTGGGCAAACCGTCAACACCGCCGGCATGGTCTATACCACTGCCTCGGCTGAAGCATTGGGGACCTGGACCAATCGCCCTCTCGCTCCCGCCACAGCCCTCGCCAATATTGGCTGGCAAGACATCGCCTTTGGTGGTGGTACCTGGGTCGCAGTCGGCGGGGGTATTGATACCACAGTCAGAGCCACCGCTACTTGTACTATGACCTCAACCAACTCAGCCAACTGGACCAAATATACCGGTCTCACCTCCGCCGACTGGCGATGCATAGTCTATGGAAACTCCGTATTTGTTACTCTCTCCTACGGTTCTAATTTAGCCAGATACTCTTCCGATCTGGGTCAAACTTGGTCAAATGGTAATAGCCTCCCGATCGGCAACTGGAATTCAATCGTGTATGACTCTAGCAACTCCAAGTTTGTCGCCGTCGCCTTCCAAGGCACCAAAGTCATTGCTGGTACTGCCACCTGTACTAGTTTGCAATTCACAACCGGCACCAACACGATTACACGTGTCACGGGTTCTTTCGCGACTGATGGTTATTTGACTGGCCAAAAAATCGTGATCAGCAACACCACTAGTAACAACGGTACCTACACAATTACCGGTACCGTCAACGCCCTCACTATGACCGTGACTGAGTCTTTGGTCAACGAAGGCGCACTTTCCTCTCTAGCGACAGTCAACTCAAGGGATGGTGATGGGACAGCTTACTCAAGCGACGGCATCACTTGGGCTACTGGTACCCCCAGCTCTCCTCTGCTTGCCGCCAGATGGACTGCCATTGCGACGAATGGAGCTGGGCGATGTATCGCTGTTGCCGGTGATACCGCCGGCCAAATCATAGCCTATACCAACGATGCCGGGACCAACTGGACCACGGTGACCTTACCTCTTATCGCCACCTGGTCTTCGATTGCTTATGGCAGTAGTGGTAGCACTTTTCATCGCTGGGTAGCTGTCAACTCGACTGTTGCCAACTGCGCCTACTCCGACGACGATGGGGTTAGTTGGTCCTTGGGTCCAATGACTGCCGGAGTGACTAGCGTCGTTAAATGGGCGCCTTTCCCCATCCATACCAACGATACTTTGACCATCCAAAGAGGTGCAATCATCACCGTCAACTCCGATCAACATCCAGCCCTATCTGGTATTACCCTCACTAACGGCAAATTGCTGATTAAAAATACCTCGACCTCGACCCCGATTCGCTTTGTCACCGCCCGTACCTCGGGTGCCACTGCCCAAGCCATCACTCCATCCGACGGCCTCGGTACGATCGACATCCAAGGCAACTGGATCCAGATCGGGACAGGTGACAATACTGCCAGTCAGACAATGACCACCCCTTATACCGACTACATATCCGCTCTTTGGGTTGAAACCGGAGTTAGTACAGGAGTTTATGAAATCTGGCTCAATGTCTCAGGTGCTTATGGTGGTACGCTCAAGCAATATCAAGATGGACTACTTGATGTCTCAACAGGTCAACGTGGCAAGTTCTTTATCCAAACTCCAAATAGCATTCAGGATAAATACATTACGGCCATCGCCACCATCACTTTTGGTCTCTTTACGGTTACTCTCGACTCCACGATCGGTATCTACCAGGGAGCCTCAATCACTGGCCAGGGAATACCTGCCAACACCGTGGTCGAACAAGTAATTGACGTCACGACCATCACCATCAACCAGCTCCCCGTCACTCTCGGCGTTGCCTATACTGCCACGGGTTATACCAATATTTCTGTCAAAATTTTCAATCCGTATGCTTCCCAATTTACGAGCTCTGTCGTCTTTGGCGACGATGTCAATGGCAACAAATTAACCAGTGGGGTCAAAGTGCGCATCCCCAATATTATGATCACTTCTGACACCCCAGCCAACTTACACACTGCCTCCCAGATCTTGGGATGCTATTTCAACTTGGGTAGTGGTGGCAACATGCTCATGGATATTTGCTTGTTTGATGAGTCTTACCACAACTGGAACCAAACCCAACAATTAACCATCACTAATGTTGGCTTACACACTCGTCCCATCTTGACTGAAACCTACGCCCTCCAGGTCAACGGTTTTGCTTTGGCCATGCCAGCTGTCCGCCGTTACAACACGGGTAATATCTGGCTAGGCCGAGATTTACGCGATACTCTAACTAACAGTTTACTAATGAACTATGTCACTGGTGCCACTCTCAACAATGTGGTGATGGTCGTGCAATCACCTCATGCCATTACTGCCGCGACCATTACCGCTCCCACGGGGATGTTCAACCTATCCTTCTCCAATCTTGTCACCGTCACCAACATGCGGATGTATTCGCTCAACACCACCAAAGCCTATCAATGTGGCCTCGCTTTAATCGCACCCGTCACCAGCTCCACCTTTACCAACATCGAGTTTTACGGTGGTCCCATGCTTAGCTCTCAGCTCTCTTCCTCCAATACTTTTACCAATCTCTCAAATTCTGAGACTATGTTCTCTCACTCGCACAACTATACGGCCGGTATGCGTGTGGCTCACGATCCCACGACCGCAACAGACTTGGTTTCTGGCACCAAATACTATTTCAAATCCCGCACTTTTTTCTCTCGTGATCGTACAGAATACTCCGAAAGTCGTGCCTACGGGGCTACACCATTTAAAGGCGATACCTACTACCCTGACTATGTGACCACCTATTTAAACGCTCCTCAATCAGTCACCTTTGGCTGGACTCATCGTACGCCGATGTATACAGCAGAAACTAGTCCATTAGTCAATGGCGATGCCAAAAATTTCTTAGAAATATTCCGCGGTACCGCACCCGGTTTTACACGTAATCAAGCGGCCAAAGTAGCTGGATTTAATAACTCTCCTGCTCTTTCTATCCCCACGATTGTCGTCTGGGCAACCGATACCAGGACTCTGACACTCGATAACACTTCGAGTATTTATACGATCACCGCCTCGACCGGCTCATTTATCACTGACGGGTTTGTATCTGGTCAAAAAGTGACCGTTCGCGGTGCCACCACTCACGCCAACAACAAAACGTATACAATTACAATTGTTACCGCAACGGTCATTACCGTGACCGAAGCGATTATCACCGAGACTGCCTACACTCAAGATCTCTCGATTGTGGCCAAATATGTCCCCACCCCCAAATTGTTTTTGACGGCAGCTGGTGGCCGTACGTTAGCTTTTACCAAAGCTACAGTCACGGCTTCGGCTCGCAACTTAACTTTTGGTGGTACAGTCGCGCTTCCCTCGCAAGCGCCCACGATGACTGCAACGGGTGGTCGGACTATTTCTTTTGTGCGATCCTCTTCTACTATCACTTGTTCATCAGGTTCCTTTATTACTGATGGATTCTTGGTCGGTGACAAAATTTACATTACAGGGACCACCTCCAACAACACAATGTCAGGCAACTTTTTTACCTTATCTGCCGTCGTCGCCGGCACACTGACCGTGACCGTCGCCTCCGACTTTCTCGCTGATGAAGGCCCCTTGTCCGCTGTGTCTAAGATTCTCGCAGTTCGCACCACAATCACGTGTTCCTCGGGATCATTTATCACTGACGGGTTTGTCATCGGTGACAAAATCAAAGTAACAGACACAACTAGCAATAATACCGCCGGTACCAACTATTTGACGCTCACAGCCGTTGTTGCGACGATGCTCACCTGCGGAAACGATCTGGTTTTCCCCGAAGGTCCACTCTCCGCTACCACTACCCTGACTGCCTCTCATCTCATCTGTTCGACCGGTAATTTTGTGACCGATGGTTATGCGATCGGCGACATTATTGACGTGTCGGGTAGTGCCGCCCCCGGCAACAACAAAACCTTTACTGTCATGGGAGTTTTGGCGTCCGGCACCATGCTCAATTTTATCGAAGCTGCAACTACCCAAGCCGCAGAGTCATCGGGCGCCACTTTGACTACCAAAATCATGCCAATCCCCAAAATAGTATTTTTGAACGCTTCACCTAATCGCGAGATTGCCTTCCAGCAATCCGTAGCCACTGCTGCCGCCACCACTCGCATTATGACCTTCGACTATATTAATAGAACGATTCGTGCGACCGGCACCGTACCAGGTAACTTCTTGACCAATGGTTTTATCGTCGGTGACAAAGTTAAGGTCACAGGGACTAGTCTCAACAACAAAGTCCTCTTCACTATCACCGTCTTGACCGCCACCCTCATGACTTTGGGTGCCACCGACAAAGTGTACGACGAAACCTCTACTAGCGCGGTTTTGACCGTCAACCGTATCAAATCATCAACTGGCTCCTTCTTAACTGATATTTGGGCAATCGGCGATACTGTGGTCGTTACGGGGACCACATCCAACAATGGTTCACACGTCGTCAGCAACGTGGTAGCACTAGCCTTAAACGTCACGAGTACTCTAGTCAACGAAACGCTCTCTTATCGTACTGGGGCAGTCATCACCGCGACCAAGCTCCTCTCCCGTCAAAAGATTTATGGCACCGCTACCCGCACCTTTACTACAACCGCCACCGCCAAAACGCTCGTAGTTAGTAGTGGGAGTTATTTGCAAGATGGTTACATAGTCGGAGATAAAGTTTTAGTTAATGGCATGGGCACCGACGGCAATCAGATTTATACGATCAGTGCTTTAGTTGCTCTCACCTTGACTTGGCTCGAGGCCGCCGCTCCCACGACTAGTCTTGTGGCTACCAACGCTATCACTTGGATTCACGGTGGCAACCGCCCGATCATTTTAGCAAGTGTTGCCACCCAAACTTGGGACGCAGTGAATAAATATTTGACTCTCGGCACCGGTACTTGGGATACTACCTATGGTTTTATCGTTGGGGACAAAATTCTCGTCACTGGTCAAAAATACAACAATGGTTTGTTTAGTATCTCGGCAATTTCTACCAACAGAATCACCGTGACCGAAGCCGTGATTCATGATCCTGCCGTCTATTCAGCGGCCACTCAGATTATCTATGGTTATTTCAATCCGCAAAAACGCACAATCACCGCCGCCGCTGGTCGTACCCTCGCGTTTGATAATATCTCCAAAAAAGTCACTGCCTCAACCGGAGATTTCCGCGTTAGTGCTGGTACTGGTACCGGGGACGGCTATGCCGTTGGCGACTGTGTCCGCATCCAAAATACTGCGGGCAGTTTAAACAACGGTTACTTTACGATCTCAGCTTTGACCGCAACGGTCATGAACTTCAACGAGCTTGTCTACACTCAGTCCGCAGTCTCCTCATCCGTCACCATCTCAGCGCCCGACATCGCCGACGCCACCGATTATTACTATGTTGTGCGCAAATATGACGATACCCTGACATATCATGACTCAGAAGAGATCTATGTCAAATCCACCGCTCAAGAACCAGCGACCAATTTAGCTTTGCAGGGTACCGCTTTTGCAAACAACAAAATTGCCACTCTTCACGCCACCGCCGCCAGAACTTTGGCCTTTGCCGCCACCACAAATCTCATTACCTGTAGTAGTGGTTCATTTGTGACAGATACATACGCTATTGGCGACAAAATAATCGTCACACGCTCTGTCTCAAACAATGGATATTACACTGTTATTGCTGTCACCGCTTCCACGATCACCACCCTCGAAAATCTCGTTACCGAAACCGCATCTGCTACCACCGGTGCCATCACCAATATCTACTGGGACAATCTGAATGTCCCCCTTTTTACCGCCTCGGCCGTGCGTACTATCCAGTTTACGACCTCCTCGTCCCAAGGTGCCGGAGGTAGAACTTTGAGCTTTGCCACCAATACGATTACCGCTTCAACTGGTTCTTTTATCACTGACGGTCTTGTAACCGGTGACAAAATCTTGATTTCAGGCACCTCCAGTAACAATGGTCTCTACACCGTGACTGGTACAGTCAACGCTCTCACTATCACAACTACCGAATCGCTTATTACCGAAGCGGGGAACACTGTTGGACTCATCCGCTGTCGCAAAATTACCCTCGCTGGCACCACTCCCGGATCATTTATCACCGATGGTTACGCCGTCAATGATCAGATAACTCTTGCGGGTACTACCAGCAACAACGTCATCTTTACACTCTCATCAGTCGAAGCTACAAAGATGACGGTCTACGAAGCGATTGTAGCCGAGGGTCCCCTCTCGGCGACCGCCACCATCTCTAATACCTATATGACTATCGGTGCCGCCACCAGAATATCTCCATTCATCAGCACGATCGCCGCCCAAACAGCCGAGTCACTCCTCCTCACTTCCATCATCGACAATGCCACCCTGACCCAGCCTATCTCCACCGCCATCACCAATGCCTATACTTTTACTGTTTGGGTATCAACTCAACCTACAATCGCCAAGGGCTCCACCTTGACCGCGGCCGCCGTTCGTACCTACAAATTTGACGGTTTAAGTTTGACTGCGACTGGTGGTCGCACCCTCCAATGGTTTTCAGGGACTAAAACTATCACCGCCTCGACCGGCTCCTTCATTACTGACGGCTACGCCATCGGGGATAAATTAATCATTACTGGTACTACGAGCAACAATGGTACGTTCACAATCACGAGTGTCATCACTGCGACGATTACCGTCTCAGAAACTTTGGTCAACGAGGGCCCGCTTTCTGCTACAGCCACGATCCAAGTCAACAAAATCACTGCTTATGGCACTACTCCTGGTAGCTTTATCGCAAATGGTTTTCAAGTCGGCGATCGCATCCTCGTGGGTGGTAGCGGTACCCCTCCTGCAGGCTCGATTTACAATATCGGTTGGTTTACTCTCAGCAACGTGGTCGAGCATGTTTTAAACGTTACCGAGACAGTCACGACCGAAGCCACGGCCACCTCCATCCTCACGATTACCAACTACTTCAACGATACCTATAGCATCGAGGGTGAAATTCGCTTTGGCACTGCTATCCAAGCCTTTACTGCCACTTCACAGTGGCAGAAAATCTCCGTCTCCTTCACAGCAACTGCCAAACTCCACAATGCCGTGATTCAAATTGACACCCAAAAACGTGGGCTCTGCGTTTTTGGGGCAATCGTTAATACTGGCTCATCAGCAGTTCCCTATTTAACTACCACGACCGCACCCGTCACTATTGCCAACAAAGTGAGAGATATTGCCCTAGTCCGTGCTTGGTGTCGGGGTTATGGCGAGGCCGCCAGTCACTCGGGAGTTGAATTACAATTAGCCCCCGCTGTGACAGGTGAGCTCTGGAGTGAAGTATATTGTGGCACGACGGCGGGCTTCACCCCTACCTTTGCCAATAAAATTTTTGATACATGGGCAGCCACTGGTCAAACCTTAATCTTTAATCAAAAATCTTCCGACAACTTAGTCGACGGCTTTACTCAGGTCGGCATTGGAGCGCCAACCGGCTATGGCCTCGCCTATTTTGCGGCCGGCTCCTCCAGTAATCGCATCAAGGACTTGACTTACTGCCTCTCGGGAGCCACTCAATTATATCTCGCCACTTTCCTTACGCAGTCCAACGATCAATCATTCTACAACTGGAACATCAAGCAATGGCGCAACTACGCCTCAACTGTGGGTAACGCTGCCATTTTTGCAGCCAGTAACGCCAACTCAGGATTAATCGCCGAAAACCTGATTTTTGACAACTCCGATTTCCCAATTATGGATAACGCGCTCAATTTTGTGATCAAAGGGATGAGCGGTGGCAACATCAAGCCTCTCAACTCAGCTCTCCTCAACACCATGCCTGTCACCCCGATTTTTACCCTCGCCAATACCCCCTCAGCTGCCGTCAATTTTGATTCTGTCACCACAGCCGCGACCACCACCAACTACACGACTGTCTACGACACTATATTCAAAGAACTCTACCATACATCGACAACTGGCTCGCTCTTTATCCAGTTCAATGCCTCAGCCAAAACGGCTAAGCCGTATGCATTAACCGGCACCGCCAGCTTTACCAACAACGGTCGTCTGTATTTAATTGCTGCTAGTGACGCCATCGAATACACTTGGCCTCACAAAATCCTGGGTGTCACAGGGTTCCAAAATGTCGCTTTCTTATTAAACGGTATTGATTTGGGTAACACTCCCTCTATCCTCGAAGGGATTAAAGTGGAATACAAAATAGATACTGGCGCAGGCTACGGTGCTAACTTTGCCGAGGCCACCCCCGCCACCCTTAGCGCCCTCTCGGTTTCTGCCACGGCCGGATTCTACTTAAAATTAAAACTCACTGCCATGAAAGGTATGAAATACTCAACACTTACCAAGCCCTTCGTTGTCGGCGAGACTATCCGCGGACTCACCTCGCTCGCCACCGCGGTCGTGGATCGCGATTATTATTACGCCGTCCAAGGCACCCTTTGGCTCTCTAGTGTGACTGGCACTTTTGCAATCGGTGAAACTCTCGTCCGCGACTCCGATGGTGAGATGCGGGCGATTAATGTGGCAACCAATACTACTTTTGCCCTCTTCCCTTCCGTCACATCATACATAGATGGTCTCCAAATCTATTCGACCGTCGACCAAACTGCCAAATATCCGGCTAATGTCGCAACAATCACCCTCACCAACATTGTTCCCGACAGTCGCTACTACATTTACAATACAAATACATCGGCTCTTGTCGCCACAGGCACCGCCACAGGCACACCCGCTCCTGGAGAAACAACGATCGACTACACCATCAGCATCACTTTTATTGCCAATTTTGACATCACCGTCAATGTCCGCAAAAGTAGTTCGCCCGTTAAATACCTTCCCTACGAAACAGGGGCTACCGTGACCGCAACCGGCGCCAACGTCTTTATCGCCCAAGTCATCGACACCGTAGTGCTCTCGAGCTATGGCTCCATCTCCTCTGACTGGACCGTCAACTTGATCAACAAAACAGTCAAACATACCAGTGGTTCAACCGTCTATTCAGTCAAAAATATTTATTCATGGCTCGGCGATTACTTTGACGACCTAGGAGTAATTGACGACCAAGTCCCTATGTCTGCGAGTACTCCGACCGAGTACAATCTCATCAACGGTTGGTTTATCAACGATGACTCATTCCAGTATTTAAGTGGCGGTGCCATCACCTCAATTGCCCAAACTAGTATCATCTACTTACTTACGTTTGCCTCCGGTGGCTATACCTCAGCAGTGGCAGGAGATATCGGCAAAGTCGTCCATGATGGCGGTTCCACTCACACCGGCACGCTCCTAGACTACGACAATACCAACAGGAAATGGTGGGTCAGGAAAACTCTTGGCACATTTGCCAATAGCGACGTAATTACTATTACAACAGGCACCGGTGCCGGGACAATTCTTGCATCCGCGGGCGTCGCCACAGGCGAATCGATCTGGAGCAACCTCTTTACCCTTGGTACGATTGTAGCCGGCACCACCCTCGATGTGTACCAAAATGACACCCAAATCACTCCCTGGTGGACTAGTGGTCATATTGATATTATCGTCAAAGTGACCGAGAGCGGTAGCGAGATCGACTCGGGCAACTTGACCATTCTCGCTCGTATTTATGGCTCACTTTATGATCATTACGTCATCGACAGTGGCTCAGGTCGTAACCCAGTCCCCCTTGCCGCCTTTACCGACGGCAACAATCAGACCGCATCAGGGACCGTTGGCACCTACACTGGTATCACTTTCACCTTTGGGGCATCGAGCCATGATATGGGAGCAGGTCTTAAACCCTACGACGTCGAAATCGATGGTGGAGCCAATACCTTGCAACGGATTTATGAATATCTCAAATACGTCACCCGCACAGGCAGTTCAACTACTCTAAACGCGCTCAACGGCGAGTTTTATACTGGCGTTGGCGACATCCGCTTTGCCTACGATACCGAAGCTAGTGGTCCATTTGTCCAAGGTGAACGTATTAATGGCACAGGCAGTAACTACGGATACCTCGTCTCTTTGATTGATAGTGGCACAACGGGTACGCTGGTTTTGCGCAATGTCCACGGTACCTTTATCGACAACATGACCCTCACCGGGGTGACCAGTGGTGCAACCGCTCTAGTCAATGGCGCAGTAGATACTATGGTGGCGAGCAAAACAGCTCCTTTTGGGACTTTTGCCGGTGGCACTTTCTTTGGGGCTCGCGGAGTCTGGCTTTACAACGTGGCCCCAGCCGACGCCAATAATTATCAATTGACCGACAGTACAGCAACTCTGCAAACTCCACCCCAAACCATTGCCATCACCGTCAATGGCGTCGTCGCTGGCGATCGCGTCGCGGTCTTTCGCGCCTCAGATGCAAGTGGCACAATCGACAAAACCTATCTCACTTCACACAATACCAATAACGTCGCTGGCGATACCACGATTGATGTTACAACCACTATCCCTTCAGATACTCCAAGCAGTGGCAATCTTCGCCTCGTCAACAACCCCAGTCCCACCGAACATCGTTTCCGTTACACTTCTTGGACAGGATCCACCTTTACTCTCATGACGATCGGGATTCCATCAGGCACGATCGACGCAATCGGTGACGTCACGGGTCGCTCTTTTGTCGCCACAAATGCCAATCTAGCCAATATTTTGCCCGGCGATTTGGTTCGCAACACCTCCGATGGTACGCCCGGCTCTTGGGCACTCGTCACCTCTGTCACGCTCATCGCTGGATCGACCTATCAAGTAATTCATACACCCCTTGAAGGAGGCTCAGAGAACGATTGGGACATCGGCGACGGCTACGCTTTCAACAATTTGCCTCTCGATTATTCCAATACTGACACCGTCTACGTCCCCTATCTCGACCAGACAGCCACTAGCACGAGTGTATCGGTCAATGTCACCTACATCGCTGATCGCGATATCAGCACCCAGGTTCGCAAAAAAGGCATCATCCCCTTCAATACCAATGCCGTCGCCCTCACCTCCACTGGCTACACGGCCACAGCCGTCCGCACCACCGACAATATCGTCACCTAATTCTCCAGATCATCTTTTTACTTATTTTCTCTCATCCCACCCCTACTCAACTCATCCTTATTCACCTCATCCCTATTCACATTATCCCATCCCTATTCAACTCATTCCATCCCTACTCACCTCATCCCACATACACTTTATATTGTTATCATGTTTTAAAACATGATAACAATATCGAGTTATCCACAAAGTGTGTACATTACCCCCTTGCTTTCATGTTTTAAAACATGATAACATCACCATATGACACAAGTTTCTCACAAATATCTACCTCCCAAAGTTAGCTCCCAGATCTATGACATGTTTTTGTCAGTACTTTCAGATTTGAAATCTCCAAGCACAGTTACGGGTTTTATCAACGACCTCCTCTCCCCCACCGAACAAGTCATGCTGGGCAAACGTCTCGCCATCGCCTACATGCTCAAAAAAGGCTACACTCAGCGCGCAATCGAAAACACTCTCAAAGTATCTTTGACAACTGTAAACAAAGTCAATCAGGTTATGAAAAGTCACACAAATGGCTACAACCTCGTGATCGAGCGGATGCTCAAAATCCAAAAAATCTCCGACTTTTTTGACAAACTCGACGAAAAACTAGATCACCTACTCCCCCCCAAAGGCGCCAACTGGTCCGATCATTACAAACGCACCTATGCCGCGCGCGCCAAGAAAAAACGCGCCTTCTAAGCGTGCTAAAATAGACTGCATATGAAAATGCCAAAGGAATATGTTCTTGTACTTATAGTCGGCCTCTTCCTTCTTGCCTATCTCCTTGAAGCCATCGTTGATCCATTATCCATTCCCCTCGCCACTCCCTACCAATTTATTAGTAACAATCATTACGCCAAATTCCCCTTCACCACCGCCGTCATTCTCATTCGCACCTTAGCCATTTTTATTACCCCCCTTTGGCTGGCCTCATTCATGCAAAAAGCGTTTCAATTTAAAGCTGTTTCGTTCCTAGTGATTGGCACCCTCCTCCAGCTCTACGCTGTCCAATCCGTTGCCACACCGACCGTTGGTATCTCTCTGGAATGGGCCATTTCTTTTGCCTATGCGGGCGCTCTTTTGTATATCCCTATGCTTACATATTTCATCACCGGCGCCTTCGCCAAACCCAAGTCCACCAAATCCAGCGAAATTGGCTCACTCACCCAGGATGACGATGACGAAGACTAGTCCACTCAAAATTATTGACGTGAACAATCGAGAGCGGGAGTGTCTGCGCGTTTTCCTAGACCCTGCTTGGCCAGGATATGCCTCCGTCGAATTTGCCAGCAAAAGAGAGCCAGGCAAGACTCGCATCGAGTGGATGCCACTTGCAGATTTTGCCTCCAAAAATCCAAGTCTTACTGATCTTTTTAAAGGGCGTACAACCGCTCCCGCTCCCGAGGTTTCGGGTATCGTTACCAAAGCCACAAAAGATGGCTTAATAGATTCCTCATCTTCCTGGGCACCAAATGTCTATGCCGGTTTTCATCTCTGGATCAGCCGTGGCCCCGGAGATGGCACTACCCGCACAATCATGAGTAACACCAAGATCGAACTTAAGCTAGATCAGCCCTGGGATAAAAAAAAGAAACCCTCAAAAGACTCCCAGTATGTCATCACACAAACGCTACCAGAAAACACGAGCCCAACCGGCAATATTCTCCCAATCACTGAGTTGCGCAATCTCGAAGAAAAAGCCCGCAAAATGGATATCAAAGCCGGTCGCGTTCCTGCCGAGAGACAATACACCAAGTAATTTTTTGATCTATTGACACAGTGGTCGAGTGACAGTTAAAGTTAAGACATGAGTTACAGGAATGCGATTGCCCAGCGTGAACAAATGATTGTGGATTATAAGCAGATGCTCGAGGACGAAAATTCACCCAACAGAAAACTAGCCCTCCAATCCCAGATCGACAATACCCAAGAAGAAATTGATTATCTAAAGCAAGGCAAGCCCCTCTTTGGTCGCCCAGAGCCACTCAAGCAGACCACTACAGTGATAGAATCTGATCGCGAGAAAAAAGGTGAGCAAATCATCACCACCCGCGACTTCGAAGGCAAAATTATCGACCCAGAACCAGAAGCAGTCGAGTCAGAACCCACCCCGATCATCCCGGTACCCCCAAAACCCCAAAAACTCGGCAACGCTCTCCGCGACATCATTCACCAAGCTACTTCCCCCACCGAAGATTCATTAAAAGCCAAGATTGCTGCCGCCAAGGCCGCCAAGAAGCCTAACTAACTATGCCTATCGCCGACGATTGGTCAATTAATTACGTTACCAAACAAATCTATCAGGCCAACTGGCAGGACGAGATTACCGGCTCTAGTGCCTCAGTCGCCGAGATCCAAACTGTTCTTTGTCTGCTCAAAACTAGTATTACCGTGGCCACCTACTTCAATCTTTATTCCGCCAAAGACGAGACTGCCTATTATGTTTGGTACGACAAAACTGGGTCTGACACCGATCCTGCAGTCGCCGGTAAAACTGGCATTCGCGTCAATATCAGCGCCGACACCACCGCAATCGAAGTAGCCTCTCGTACAGTCACCGCAATCGCCGGCGCCAACTCCGCCAAAGATTTTACCGCTTCAAATGGCGGGACCGCCACCGTCACTATCACCAATGTCAGTAAAGGTAGCACTACCAACGCCAGTAACGGCACCCTCTCCCCCACATTCACTTTTGGTGTCACGACAAATGGTGTGGGAGAAACAGTTTTCTCAGTCAACGCGCTTTACTCCCACCTCCAAGATACCTTTGACGAGCTTGGTCAAATGGATGACAAAGTCCCCATGTCAGCCCAAACACCTACCGATTACACCATCATCAATAGCTGGTTCGTCGACGAAGTCAGTCTCAAATATCTAACCGGCGGGGCACTCAAATCCGATGGCTGGGCAACCGGAGAAATCATTCAGCAATTGCTCCCAACCGGCTATACCGATGCCGTTGCATCTGACCTAGGCAAAGTCGTCACCGAAGCCGATACTGGCGACACCGGTACCCTCCTTTTTGCCGACAATACCCGCAAAAAATGGTGGATCAAGCCCGATGTCGCGGGTGTTGCAGGCGACTACTTCGACGACGCGGGATCCGCCTACGCAATCACCGCAGGTACTGGAGCAGGTACTAGCACAGCGCCCTCCACCAGTGGCGAAAACTTGTGGGCCAACGTCTATACGCTTGGTACCATCCAGACATCTCCTTCCCCTCAAATTTACATTTTCCAAAACGGCGCGAGTATCTCTGAGTGGAGTACCTTGTCCAACTGGGACCGTGGTCAGATCGATGTACTCTTGCGCGTCAAAGAAGCAGGATCCGAGATCGACGGCGCCAACATTACCGTGTTTGCCCGCCAAGGTGGCAACTCCTACGATCACTTTAGTATCGACTTGACTTCTGGTGGTCGTAACGCTGTACCTTTGTCTACTGCCACCGATCTCAACTACACTTCAGGTGATTATTATCTCCTTTATGATACCGAGGTGAGTGGTCCCTTTACTGCCGGAGAAGTCATCAAACACAATGCCACTCCCTCTCTTTGGTCGGCTCAGCTCGTCTCGATTACCGATTGGGGCACTAGCGGTGTCCTCAAACTCACGAACGTCAACGGGACTCCTGTCGACAATCATGCATTTAAAGGTCAAACCTCCCTCGCCACTGGTCAGGTCAACGGCACTTTGGGCGATACCTATGGCACAAGTTCCGCAGAAGGTACCCAGCTCACCATTGGCTTAGTGTGTACAGGAGGTACTAGTGGTGCCAAACACATTCTCCGGGGCATCCAAGACGATGGCTCAACTAGTAAATATGTTTTCCAGGTTTCCACCTCCGCTGTTGGTGTTGCTCGCACTCCCTATTTCAAAGATTTTACCTCAGGCGAGACCATTACCGATACTTCAACTGGATCTATCACTTCAGGCTCTGCCTCCGCCACTATCGTCTCGGGATGGACCGATATTACGGTGGCTTTCGTCAACGGAACCGCCACTTTCAATACTGGCTCAGGGTCATTCACTTACGGCGAAAAAGTTACCTTTACCGGTGGATCGGGTATCGTTCTCTACAACACTGCCAATGGTAGCGCGACAGGTACTTTGACTATCGGCAATATGACAATTACGGCCATTAGCGGTCTCACGATCACTGGAGCCATATCTGGGGCAACCGTGGTAGCCACCCAAAATCTCCAGTCTACTCACTTTATGAGCAAGAACTTCAACCAGCAATCGAGCTTTTCCTACGACGTCATCATCAACGCAGGCGACATCTACAATGCCGGTCGCACCTTTGCCAATGTCTACGAATATCTCAAATTTATCAACCAAGAAAACTCGATTTTCCAGATGTATACTGTCGTTTCTGCAGTCATTACGCCACTTGATGGTGAAGAATATATTCAGGCCTACACAGGCTACACGCCAGTCAAATCTGCTCCTTTTGGCACCTTTGCTGGTGGTACCTTCTTTGGCGCCCAATCTGTCTGGGTAGAGGGATTGGCGATTGGCCAGTCTTACTCTTTCCTCGACAATGGCGGAGTCACTCGTGCTCCCTACGCTTCGATTACCATCACTGTTTCCTCCGTAGTCTCAGGCGATCGCGTCACAGTATTTCGCACTAGTGGCGGGCTGGTGGACAAAAATCTTTATCAATCACACACAAGTAGCAACACTCTTGGTGCCACTGCGATCATCACCGACGGTACCCCCACAATCACCACCGATACCCCAGATTCTGGTATCGTTCGGGTGGTTGATGTTTCACTCAACACCGAGCATCGTTTCCGCTACGTTTCCTGGACTGGCTCTACCTTTACCCTAGTTACCTTAGGCATCCCCTCAGGTACTGCCATCCTTGCCGATGTCACCGGTCGCACGCTCAGGGCTACCAATGCCAATCTAGCCAATATTTTACCCGGAGATTTGATCCGCAATACCACCGATGTGTCCTGGGCTCACGTCATCTCCGTCACTTTAGTTTCTGGTAGTACTTATGATGTTCTTCATACTCCACTCCAAGGTGGTACGCTCAACACCTGGGTAATCAGTGACGGATACTCATTCAACAATCTCCCAGTCGTCTACACTGCATCCGACACCATCTATATTCCCTTCCTAGACGAGACAGCTAGCTCTACAACCGTGAGTAAAATTGTTCTGTATGACACCGTCAACGGCAACAAGGCCGTACTTGTGCGTGTCCGCAAAAAGGGCATCCTACCGTTTGAAACCTCAGGTACTGTCACTACCTCAGGATTATCAGTCGCTGCTATTCGTACTGCCGACTCGATCGTTACTTAGTTTATAATGTCCCCATGGCATTACTCTTTGATTTTCATTTGCAAATTATTAATGTCACCAATCCGCAAACTACTCTCTTGATCCAAGATTTGATCGACGAAATTCGCCAACAAGAAGCCCTCTTGGCTCCCGGAATCGGCTATCCCAAAATAGCAGATGCCTCAGGTAAAGAAAGTTTGGGAGGCGGAATTTTGACTGGAATTACTGTCAATCTCTACCCCAATTGGCAAATCAAATTTTGGGAGGGCAATTATCAAGCCGAAATAAAAGGTGGAAACATCGTGGGTGGACTTGGAGGCAATCCTATCGCCTACACCCCTGGGGTGCAAGTCAAACTAGTACAGTCAGCCGCCTCCACGATTGTCAATACCGGTGGATCCGCTTTGACCACCGAGGAGCACGATCGCCTAATGACTGGACTCGACGTGACGATCCCCTCTTCAGTTTGGAACGAGATTTTGGCAACTCACAACATCAGTGGCTCTGCAGGCAAGATTGTCCAAATTATCAAAAAGAAGGCTACCCTTGCCACCATCAAGTAGTACTTTACAGGGACGGACCCTGTAAGATACACTGATATTATGCCCGCCAAAAACCGCAATAAAACTTTTGTTGACCATACCTATTATCACATCTACAACCGAGGAGTCGAAAAACGCACAATCTTCGAGGATCATGAGGATTACGTAGCCTTCCTCGGTTGCCTCAAACTCTACCTCACTCCTCCCCAGATTATCGATCGTCGCTTTGCTCATACTTTACAGGGACGGACCCTGTCAGATGCCGGAAAAACAATATATGCTCCTTCCCGCCAGCCCAACAACCACGGAAAAACCATCGAGCTTGTTGCCTACTGCCTAATGCCCAATCACTTTCACATTCTTCTAAGATCTATTGAAAAAGACTCTATGTCTCATTTTATGCGCTCGCTTGCCACACGCTATTCTATGTATTTTAACAAAAAATATGAAAGAGTTGGACCTCTTTTTCAGGGCATATACAAAGCCGTGATGATCGAACATGAGAATCAGTTCCTCTGGGTTACCAAATATATTCATCAAAATCCCCATTCTCTAGTCTCCAATATCGCCGATTATCCCTATTCTAGTTATGCCAATTATTTAGGTAAAATCCATCAAGATTGGATCCAGCCTGAAAATATTCTCACTTATTTTTCCAAAACCAATCCTCGCAACTCCTATCAAAATTTTGTCGACATGCCACTCGACCACCCTAGGGAAAACGATTATCTTACTCTAGATAAATAACTATATCAAAAAGCCTCCTACTTTACAGGGTCCGTCCCTGTAAAGTATTCGCCAGCACCGAGTCGATCCACTATACTAAAAGTATGACCTTAGAAACATCAAGTGTAGAACAATCAAATTCGCTCGACGTCGCCATCCTCAAATACACCCCCTACCTCAAAGAACTTCAGAGCAAACTTCTGCACGTGTTTATTGTTTTTGGGGTTGGCTGTGGGATTGGATTTATTTACTATCAAAAAATTCTTAGCTTTATCATGCATCTTTTCAAAATGGACGGGATTAATCTAGTCCTCACTTCACCCTACCAATTTATTGATCTTGCCGTCAATACTGGCATTCTCATCGGTCTCATTCTCGCTATCCCTCTTCTTGGATACCATCTCATTTCTTTTGTGCGTCCCGCTCTCGCCCCCAAAGAGTACAAACTACTCTTTCGCCTCTACCCAGCCAGTCTTGTTTTATTTGTTGTTGGTTTTATCTTTGGTGCTTGGATTATCCAATTTATCATCACGCTCTACTCTCAGACTACTACCGAGTTTGCCGTTAACAACCTCTGGGACGTCTCCCATTTTTTTACTCAGATTATTTCAACTGGCATCTCTCTCGCCATTATTTTTGAACTTCCAATCATTCTCTCCGCCCTCATTAGACTCAAAATTATCAAGATTGTTCTCCTCCAAAAATCTCGTAAATACATCTACGCTGGAATCCTTGTATTTGTCGCCTTCCTTCCCCCCAACGATATCATCTCGCTTGCCCTCTTGAGTATCCCCCCTTTACTTCTGTTTGAGATAACGCTACTATTAAACAAGAAGGTATAAATTTTATGTTCAAAAATATTGGTACCACAGAAATTGTCATCATTGCCATTGTCCTCCTCGTCCTCTTTGGTGGCAAAAAACTCCCAGAATTAGCCCGTGGCCTAGGACAATCAGGCAAAGAACTCAAAAAAGCCAAAGCCGAACTCGAAAAGGCCTTGACGGACGATTCTAAAAAGACTAAAACTTAATTATTAATAAATAAAGGAGGTCATATGTTCCAGAACATAGGTACCACCGAGATCGTGATCATTGCCCTTCTGATCATAGTCCTCTTTGGTGGGAAGAAAATTCCCGAGTTGATGCGCGGCATTGCCGAATCAATTAAGGAATTCCGCAAAGCTAGTAAAGAAGATAAATAAAAAGGAGTAGTATGTTTGCAAATATCGGAACAACAGAAATTTTGATCATTGTCTTGGTCATAATTGTTCTATTTGGTGCCAAATTTCTTCCCAAAATGGGCAAGAATCTTGGTGAATCCAAGGTTGAGATTAAACGGGCCGCCAAAGATCTCAAAGGCGCTCTTAAATCTGACGAATAATTCCTTTTTTTCTCTTGACACTAACCTCCTATCTCTCTACACTGAGAGATAGGAGGTTTTTTATGTTTCAGAACATCGGCACAGGCGAAATTTTAATTATTGCCATTGTTTTAATGGTTCTCTTTGGCGGTCAAAAATTCCCCGAGCTAGCCAAGGGTATTGCACAAGCTATGAAAGAGTTTCGCAGTGGCTTAAACGACGAAGATGAAGAGGATTTACCAGTCAAAAAATCAACCAAAAAAAAGACCTGAGCCTATGAATTCTCGTCTGCTCACCACTTTTTTTCTATCAACTTTAATTTATCTCCTATCGTCTCTGTCTGCCAAAGCCGGCGATTATCAGCAATGCATCACTTCATCGACTTGCACTATTGGTGAATTTCTCTACGATGACTCCTACACCGCCCTCCCCAGCCAAACATGTACTCTAAACGCCAAATATCCAAATGGCACTGCCTTTATCACTAGTCAAGCCATGACTAGTCGCTCTGACGGGTGGTATAGCTATGACGCGAGCGTGGGCACGACCGAAGGCCTATACACTGCGACTATCTGTTGTACTCCAGCAACTGGCGCCGTCTGTCTCGACAAATCTTTTGAAGTTAAGACAGCCTCTGGCTCCTCACTCACCCCCGCCGCCATCTGGGGTTATTCCGACCGCACTCTCACAAGTTACGGCTCTCTTGTCTCAGATATTTGGAGCTACTCTTCACGATCCCTTACCTCCTTTGGCTCCTTAGTCTCAGATATTTGGGGTTATTCAGGCCGGACTATGACCTCCTTTGGTTCATTAATCACCGATATCTGGGGAATCGACAATCGCTCGCTCACTAGCTCAACTCCAGCACCATCGACACTACAAAATATTATTACCGAGCAAACCAAGCAACGCGAGCTCCTGGAAAAACTCGTCAATGCCCCAATTGTCACCCTCTCACTCGAAGACAATGATTCTCCCGATTTATCTGCCAAACTGGGCGGAAGTAAGCAACAAGCTAGCACGCTCTATGATCTGGTCCAAACTACCAAATCACGTCTCCTCACACTTGATGGTAAATGGTCGCATCTAGGGAGTGACGCCCTCAATCAAGAACTCACCACTCTTGCTGGGTCATGGACCGATCCTAGCTCCCTTTCTGATTTGAGTAAATCCTGGAACAATCCCGTTATTCATGATCTTATTAAACAAAACCTAGTGATCAAATCCTCCCTCACCTCTCTAATTGCCAGTATCACAGTTAATAAAGGCAACGCTCCCCCCTCAACTCTTTTTACAATCATCGATTCCCTTTCAACCTTCGAAAACGCTCTTGGTGATGTCAGTAGCGAAAGTGGTAATTCTACTCTTTTTGGCTTTCTCGCTGGAGTGTCGGATCGAGATGCACTCCTACAATCTGAGTCACAAAAACTCTCACTTATTTTAGAAGATTGGGACGGTGCGGGGGAATCTGTTCTCACCAAAAGAGTTAAAGATAGTCAGGCAAAGATTCTCGCTATTAACGATTATCCTGGAGGTGACTCTGTCGTTACCCCAAGTAATCCCAAGGCCACCGGCAAAGACGCCCTCAAAAACCTGACTTTTAGCCTACAGGGATTGATCGGCCTAAATCGCAATATCTTAGCTAGTTCGGCCAATAGCCCAATTAGGGGGTTATGGCTAGAAGAAGGCAGTATTATTTTTCGCGCAGTGATCACCAATCCCAGTAATGTTATAGCTCAGGCTGCTCCTCTCAAATTCTATCTCCCCAAAGAGTTAAAGATCGAGGATATTATCACCCTCGACTCCTCGCTCTCTTCCGCTTACGACTTGGACAAAGAAACCCTCGTCGTAACTGGTACATATGACCTGGATCCAGGGGATACTCGCATTGTCTCTGTAGAAGTTCAAGATATTTGGAAATTAAAATCAGAGGAATTAACCGCACTCAAAACCAAAATCTCTGAGCTCATGACACCTCTACAAAAAACCACTTATCTATCACAAGGACTTGTGCTTAAATCTAGCATTGAAGACACGCTCACACAACTCCTGCAATCACAAAGCAAAAATGTCAAACCAGAAAATCGCATCAGAGCCTACCGAGAAGCACAGCTGAAGCTCGCCAATGCTAAGTCCAATATGACTCAATTAGAAAATCTTGTGGCCCAAGCTAGCAGTAATGGCTCGATCCTAGGCTTTGTTGGTGGGGTTGGAACAACAGCCACCTTTGGTATTATTCTCGTAGTTGTTGCTGGTTTTGTTTTTCTCTCTCTTTATTTTAAAAAACTAGGCGTCACCTCCAAGCCCAATCTACCAGATGATCACGTCTCCTCATCAAGTCTCGAGACACCACCTACTCCTTCCTGGCAAATGCCCGCCATTATTACCGTGGTTGTAGTTATCACCTCAGTCAGTACTATTTATCTGACTAGACTCACGCCTTTCAAAAATAATGTGATCAATCAAATTACTCCCTCTACTACTCCCGTCTTATCCCCAAGTCCAATCCCAAGTCTAGTCGCCTCGCCTGTTCCCGAACCATCATCATCCACAATTCAAACGTTTACCCTCACCGTTCCAGAAGATAGTTCCGTTAATCTACGCAACAATCCCACCACCAATGCCGACATTGTGATGTCTATCAAAACCTCAGAAGATGTTCTAGTTTTTAATACCAAAGACGATTGGACCCAAATTGGTTTCTCCAAAGGTGACGAGTTCAAAGGCTACTGGGTGAGCTCTAAGTTTATAGTAGAGCAATGAAGCGACCAATATCTACTCTAATCCTTCCTATCTCTGCAGACGGCAAACTAGTCTCTCGGGATTCGATCATTACCGACAAAGACCCTAGTTGGCGAGTTCAACCCCATGTTACTGGCTACCTTCAGCAATTCTACGATTTCTCAACAAGTGATTCCTATACTCTCACAACCGGCGAGGTCATGGCTCTCTCAGGTGTTAATCACAAAATTAGCAAGCCTGAGAAAGAGGATTTGAGTCTCGTAGTTCTCGACTTTACTCAATCACTCAGTACGAATGGGGTCACCTACTTAGAGCAAACTGTTAAAAATCTGCTTATTATTAAAGATCCCCTCACTCCCAAAGAGATCATGGACTTACTTAATAGGCACAAAATAAAAAATTTGACCATTCATAGTACACCCATGAATGCTCTCTGGATTCAGGATAACTTGGTTGATTATTTGACACTCATCATTTATCCCTTAATTGTGGGAGAGTCAGGGACCCCAGTGACCTCACTTGGTTTATCCAAACCCAAAACTCTAACTCTTTTAGAAACCAGAACTTTTGATCAAAATTATATCTGTCTACGTTACAAAATAAATTTAGCTAAATAATTAAATGTAGCGTGGGCCAACATTGCCACAATTAACATAGCTACCGTTAGTCGCTTTTGCATTCCCCACGCAATCAGCATCGCAGTTAGAACATGCATTGGCACAGTTAGCAACAGTCGCAAAAAGATCGGGTGCCACTGCCCACCTGTCCATGCATTCGTTGTAAAGAGAATTGTCTCTGATATTCCAAATATCAATCCCACCAAAAAACCATTCCCCTTTTCTGGTCCTGTCCTCAACACTCCCCACTTCACCACCTCTTCTAGCACTGCCGGGTACTGCCAGAGCGAGCTCAGCAGGAGTAGAGCAAGTGGGGCCATGGCACTATATAATCCCATTTCAAGCATATCTTTATCCTAGCATATTCCTTGACTTTAACAGTCTTTAATACCCCTATTACAAACCCTGTAATATATTTATTCTAGCCATTAATCTTGATCACAAAAATTAAAATATAAAAATAATTTACCTTGAATATCCGCTATTGTTCAAAAATATTACTCAAAGTTTACAGACATTAAACCTGGTTAATTATTCCAATCACCTAAAATTAGCTAGATAGAACATTATTTATACAAAATATTTTTAGCTGATTAAATTAATATCCTATATCTTAAACACGTTATTATCTCTTACCATACACTTCCCAAGTTATACTGACAAGACTTTACAACTATCACAACCCTTGTAAAAACTAGTAAAATATTAATTGTAGCTCAAAATTAGCAGTTTAACTTTATTCACTGCTAACACTTGAGTGATGGCTTTGCTATTGAGTCGCCAGCGTAGCCCGTAACCACCATCTCTCCCCATGGCTTCAATTAAATGCTCATCTTGGACTTGCTTTCGTGATAGGGCAGAGAGTACTCCACCCAGTTGTTTCTCCACAATCCCCGTTTTCCTCGCTAGTTCACGTGTTGTCATGATCGTATCGGTACGAACCAGCATAGCTCGGAGGATCAGCAGTTGATTTTTCGACATCCTAGAGAGTTGTTGATCAAATGGTTTTTCCATACGTTCTATATTATCCAAATAATCTATTTTATGCAAGTGTTCTATATTTTCCATTACAAATTTAAAGCTGGATCTCTATCGTTCCCTCAGTATCAGTTCTACGGATTTTTGCACCTACTTGCTCTAACCTACCAAGAGTTTCTGTCGTTGGATGCCCATAGCGGTTTTTGACACCCGCCGAGATAATGGCCAGTTCCGGCCTCACTTTTTCCAGGAACTTCAAGCTACTTGCATACTTTGATCCATGATGACCTACTTTGAGTATGTCTATGTCGGGTAGATTACCCTTATCAACCAGTACTTTCTCTGCCTGGTCACCAGAGTCGCCAGTCAAGAGTATTTTCTTACCACCCTCTAGTAAAAGCAGTACTACCGACCTCTCGTTGAGGTTACCCCTTTTGGCACTCGCTCCTAATATCTGCTCACGCTGTGACTTATCCAAATAACCACCAAAGATCGCAACATTTTGCTCAATTGTATCTGGGGGCCATAAGACATCAAAGACCAATTCTGAACTAGTTTTACTCTTACCCACTCTAATTGTGTCACCCCTAGATACTGCCACTGGCACCACCTCGTTCTCACTTAGTATTTGGATGAATTTATCCAACGCATCACTCTCATGTACTCCATCAGATGTCACAAACTGCATCACTCTATATCTTTGAAGGACAACACCTAAACCATTCATATGATCGAAGTCAGTGTTCGTCAAAACTATAAGCTCTAATGATCTATCGTAAAATGGAACATTCTTCTCCAGGCAAGAAAGGATTTTATCAGAACTTGGCCCCCCATCAATTAATACTTGGTTACTACCCTTGATTATCAGTATTGCATCGCCTTGGCCTACGTCGCACACCACCATTCTCGCCCGCTCACTAGGTCGTTGTGATATGACCATTCCTACAAATCCAATAATTAATCCGATTCCGTACCACCATTTCTTCATATTTATATTCTACCCAAACATCTCAATGATTTTTACCATATACCACAAAGGGAAGTATAGGATCAAAGATCCCAATTGACCAAGTAGCACGCTCAAAGAACCGATCCCTATCGTAATTGTCGTGAGCAACATAATCAGTGGTACTACTGGCAATATCAGCATATTTACTATTGGTGAAATCCAAGATACTCTCCCAAACTGGATCAGTATTATCGGCATAGTTGCCAGTGTTGCTGCCAAAGTGGGGTAGAGATACTCATCAAAGAATTTATTCTTCGACCCGTATCTAGCTATCCATGGCTTTATATATAATAATCCAGCCGTCGCCACAAATGATAGTTGAAACCCAATATCCACGATCATCAAGGGATTTACTAAAATCATAATTACCCCACAGATCCACAAAAGCCGTTTAGCCTCAGCCACTCTTCCAAAATAATAGGCAATCAGAGTTAAGCTCCCCATAATTCCAGCTCTCACTACAGAGGCCGATGATCCAGCCAATAGCACATAAGTAATAATTCCCAAGATTCCAATCATAATTGCATATTGCTTCGCTATTACCCTCCCCACGATACTCATTAGGACTACAGCTACAATCGTGACGTTATATCCGCTCGCCGCCACAATGTGTAGAGTGCCAGTCGAAATCAGCGACTGATGAAATGCCTCCGGCATTTTACCCTGTATTCCCAATAGGATTCCCGCAGCCAAGCTAGACATAGGCTCGGGTAAATTTTTTTCCAGTATGTGAACCCAATTATGGCGTAGTTGGCCAAGCGCTATCACTATGCACTCAATGTGAAACCCACCCACACACCTAGTGTGTTCGATTACCTCAAATATCGGATCCACCATGACTATTTGAGTTACTTTATTGCCTAGCAGTTTCGGGGTCACAGTGCCTACAAAGGCCATTCGGCTACCAGGTATAATTACCGCATAACCTCGCATTTTGATATACCATATTCCACTTCGCACGATCGTTTGTGAATCAGTGTATTCCACTTCTTGAATAATCATTGCGGTAAATCTGATCTTTGATTCTGGTGTCCAAGTATTAGGCAAAGGACTCGCTTGCATAGCAAAGCGGAGCACGACTAAACTAGTAAACAGTAATATTATTTTTAATTTTCTCATACACTGATTCAGGGATTATCGATTTACTTACCAGATCATCAATTTTACTATATGGTCGATTATCCATGATTAGTTTCGCTCTAGTCTCCCCTATCCCGGTGAGACTATCCAGCTCTGAAATGCTCGCAGTATTTATATTGATTTTGATTTCCGTAGAGGTGGAACCCTGTGTCTCCCTAGAATTTATAGCAGGAATAAATATCTTCCCCCCATCTTTTACTTCTTCTGCCAAATTTATGGTTTTTGCCACCCAGTCTCGGTCTGCACTAGCCGAGAGTCCTCCAGCCAAGACGAGTACATCACCGATCCTGGATCCACTAGATAATTTATACACGCCAGGTTTCTCTACCGCCCCTGCCACATCGACAATGATCTGTCCCCCTAGTTCCGCACTTTTGTCTCCCTTCACAATCTCCACGCTCGACTTCTCTGAGTACATCTCCCCCCATAGTCCATAACCCACAATCGCCAAACCGATGAAACCGATTAGAATAAATATTCCAAACTCTTTGATAAATGTGATAATTTTCTCCACACGCTTATCATACTACCAAATTAACTAGCTTTCCCGGCACGAAGATTATCTTTTTTACCTCTCCTATCATCCACTTGTTCACGCTTTCAGTTTTCTTAGCTGTTTCAACAACCACATCCTGATCTTTAGATTCTTCCATAGAGACTTGAATCGTCCCTCTCAGCTTTCCATTCACTTGCACTGCAATTGTCACCATCACATCTCCCAGTCCTTCAATATTGCTGACATCCGGCCATATCAAATACCTGGTATTTGATATCGACTCTGCGGTCTCTGGAGCAAATAACGAGAGTAAAGTTGCAAACATGTTTAAGTGATCTTCTGAAATAAGCATTCCTGCTTCACGCCAACTATTTACAAATTCCATCAGTCCCGCAATCGAGGTATTAAACTTTTGCTCTAGCACCCCTTTCTCTACCCTCTCCACCAGAATTTTTAGTTTTGTCGCCATTTCTGGACTCGACTTCTCTCCTATTTTTCCCTTCATCTTTATCGTCTCTTTAACTCTCCCCAAAAACCGCACTTGTCCCGAGATCGCCCCACTATCCCACGCAATCGATTGTTCCCATGGCCCCATAAACATTTCATACATTCGCACCGCGTCACTGCCATATTTTGCCACCATATCATCCGGATTCACTACGTTGCCAATCGACTTACTCATCTTTTTCCCATCCTCTGCGAGCACCAGTCCCACACTTCTCAGTCGCAAAAATGGCTCAGGGAAATCCAATATCTTTAAATCCTGCAAAACCTTCACCCAAAACCGGGCATACAGCAAATGTAAGACTGCGTGTTCCGCTCCCCCCAGGTACCAATCCACTGGAGACCATTCTTTGATATATTTTTTAGCATCGTTTAGATTATTAATTTTCTCTCCCGCTTTCTTTGCAACCCAGAATGGATACGCGAGGAAATACCAGCACGACCCTGCCCAGTTGGGCATCGTATCAGTCTCACGCTTGGCAGGTCCACCACATTTGGGACACGTTGTATTTATCCAGTCTTTCACTCGCGACAGTGGTGACTCACCCGTGTCGGTAGGCTGATACGAATCTAGTTTTGGCAGCTCGAGGGGCAATTGATCCTCTGGCACTGGGACCACCCCATTTTCGTCCCCACATTTTGAGCAATACACTAAAGGAATAGGCTCACCCCAATATCGTTGTCTACTAAATACCCAGTCACGCAAATGATATGTTGTTTCTTTGCTCGCCACTCCCATTTTTTCTAGCTTGCTTAATGCCTCGTCATCACACTCAATTTCTTTAATCGGGATATTAAATTTGGTCGCAAACTCCTTGTCTCGCTCATCGTAATACGGTACCCCCATCACGCCACCTGTCCCCACATTAGCCAGTGCATAATCAGCCACCCACACAGGGATCAATTCTTGATTATAAGGATTGATCACCGTTAAGCCTGTATCCACTCCAGTTTTTACTTTTTCTCCCTCTAGTCTTGACTGTTCTGATTTTTGTAAAGCAAGATCTGTATATTTTTTGACATCTTCGCTCACTGGAAGTCCAAGATCGATCCAACCTTTGACCATTTCTGGTGCTACTACGATAAAAGTTACGCCATTAATCGTATCTACTCGCGTCGTAAATACCTCAATATCTTTAGAAAACCTGACTCGCGCCCCCTCTTTCTTCCCGATCCAATTCCTCTGCATCTCTAGGATCCCTTTGGGCCAGTCGAGAGTTCGCTTGCTCCCTAGTTCCGATCTTTGCGCGATTTTAGGCGAGTGATCGGAACTTTTGTCGTCCTTATCAAACCACTCACTCAAATCAATATCCAGATCATTTAATAGTCGATCAGCATAACTCGTGATCCTCATTACCCACTGGGGCAAGAGCTTTTTCCCCACGACTGTTCCACACCTTTCATGAGTACCATCGCCAAGAACTTCTTCGTTGGCCAGTCCAGTCAAACATTTCGGACACCAGTTGATCGCAACTTTTTCCCGATACACTAGTCGTCTCCCCTGCTCGTCTTTTTTTCCATAGAGTTGGAGGAATATCCACTGGGTGATCGCGTAGTATTCTGGGTCGGTAGTAGCAAATTCTCGCTCCCAATCAAAGCTCAGGGACAAATTCTGCATTTGTTTTTTAAAATTGCCATAGTTGTGGGGAACCATTTCTTGAGGGATTTTTTTGGCTTTGATCGCAGCATTTTCCGCCGGTAGGCCAAAGGCATCCCAGCCCATAGGAGACATCACTTCTCCACCTTTCATCCTAAAATATCGCGCCATCACATCACAAGCCGTAAAGATTCGCACGTGCCCGACGTGGAGCCCCTCCCCCGAAGGATACGGGAACATGCCCAGGATGTATGTTTTGTTTTCTGCCATTCCTTTATTTTACAACACTTTAGCCCAAACTTATTTTACGACCCGGTTTCACCAAGCCACCAATGATCAAAAGTGTTGTTTGAAGTGCTTCTGGATCTTCAATTAATCCATCAACATCAACTTTTATTACACATCGCTTGATACTTCAGACCTAATGAGTAATACTAGTCTCAATGCCCACTCGTTTTCTCATCCACACCACACTCTTGATTATCTCCACTGCCGGGGTCTATTTTTGGCTCTCATTCCCTGGCCTTTCCCCCTATACTCTCCAGCTCGTTGCTATATTAGTTTTGCTCTATCTAGGTTCTCACTGGCTTAGGACTCACAAACCCAAGTGGTTCCATCGCTCAACAATCACTCTAGATATCACCATTCTCACCTCCATGATTCTCCTCCTCATCACAGAGACTGGCGCCCTCGCCTCTCCCCTCTTTTTCTTCTGCTACTTCCTACTTTTTGGGGTAGCCATGCTATATGAAATCGAAGCCACCCTCGTGTTAACCGGAGTCTTTATTCTCTACTTCCTTTTCCTCCCTACCACCAATCTTGGCGACCTGGCCCATTTATCCGAGCTTCTCGCTCTCGTATTTATCACGCCTCTTGCCATTTTTACGGGTCACCAGTACGAGACAAGCATTGAAGAAAAGAAAGCTAGGATGATGTTAGCCAAACATTTAAGCAACGAAGAAACCGATACTCTCATTTTCCTCTCGCTAAATCTCAAAAGAACACTCCTCTCTGCCCTCGACTCACTCTCACTTATTATTCCTCAGGAAAAAGTTAAATCCGTCCGCACCAATCTCCAGACGCTCTACCAGGATCTGAAAAATCTCTATCGCTCAGCTGATGAACTCCAGCAAACGATAGATCAGGAATCCGATCAGCGAGTCTCGTAACTCAAAGTCACATTTACTACCACTTCACTACTACCAGCTTCTATTGGAGTTACAGTCTTTTGATTCTCAGCACTCCCCATAGCCATTGGTGCTACTGCATCTTTAATTAAATAATTAGGAGATTTATTCTCGCCCTCCACAATGTTGACGATTCTCCCCAGCTTCATTCCCGCAAGTCCAGATAGTTCTTCGGCTTTAGCTTTGGCTTTATCAATTGCGATTGCACGTGCATCTTTAACAGTTTTATTGCGTAGTTCATCAGAAAGTCCAAATGTCGGTCCAGATACGTTATCTAGTCCGAGAGTGCCAATCAAATCTAGCGCAGGAGAAACTTTCTCCATATCCCTGATGATTACAGAGACATTGGCATATGCTGTATATTTATTTTTATCATTGTAATCTGGATAATAATTATAACCAGTTGTCTTAATATCTTTTTCCTCGATACCCAGGTCTTTAAGACGTTTAGTTAAACCACTCATTTTTTTATTTACCTGCTCTTGAATTTGTTTCAAGTTAAATCCCTGCTCCTCCACACCCATAGATAATGTTGCTTGGTCAGGAACAACCACCACTTTGCCCTCTCCCGTTGCATCAAATGTACTCATTTTCTGAGTCTGAGTAACAGCGATCGGCAACGCTCCCATCCACTTAAAATATGCCCCAGCTACCCCCGCCACAATAACAGCCACCATGATTATCTCTAACATTTTTTTAAGCATATTTCCCTCCTATTAATTCTAATATAACATATCGAACGGGTTCTCGATCATTGACAAGTTTCGGTTCCTCGGTCATAGTAGAGACATGCCTAGCAAATTATTACTCAGAAATTTTGAGCAAAACACCTACTACCACCTCCGCCATCAGGGGAAAAAGGGCACGATGCTTTTTCAAACTGAGAATGATTACAAGACCTTCATTGTTTTACTCTCTTATTACCTCCGTTTTCCCGACGCTACCCCGCTTTCCTGGGTCAAACGTCTTACTCCCCAGACAGTGATCAACAAACGCAATGCTTCAGAGCTAGGTGCCAGCCCCGCTACGCTTTATTCTTTTCTTATCTTGCCAGATCATTTTCACTTAGTGATCAAAGAGAATCAAGGTACCAAAAAGCCCGGGATCAGCAACCTCATGCGCCGTATCTCCGTCGGCTACGCCATGTACTACAACAAGACCTACGGGGTTAAGGGCACTATTTATCAGGGTAAATACAAAATGATGCCTGTCGCCCAAAATGATCTTTACTCACTCATCAATACCCTCCATCACCACAATGAAGTCAACGACACTTTCTTGATATCTGCTCTCCACTCCTCTCGCTCTGATTACTTTGCCACGCCTCGTTCATGGATTTCTTTAATCCCCAAAACAGACTCCGCTTTTATTTCCAAACCCTACTCCACACTTTCCCAGTGCTTGATCACGAGCGGATCCTGATCTAGATACACCCCAATCACATCCATTCGCACCCTGCCCTCCCAGCCATATTCTCGGCACCATACCTCCCCCATTTTCTTAACTTGCTCTATCTTCCATGTATTCACCATCTCCCATGGCTCCCCAAATTTATCTGTCGTTTTCGTCTTCACCTCGACAAAAACCACGGTTTGATTAATCTTGGCAACAATATCCACCTCTCCCCATTTACTGCGATAATTTCTCCCCAATATCTTGTATCCTTTTTGCATCAAGGACTCGCTCGCCAGACTCTCGCCCTTATACCCTGTCATCTTATTATCTTGCTTCCCCATATTCTTCGTTTCCAATATCAAATACCAGGTATTTGATATTCAATTATCGTAATCTAATAACTGATTTTTAATAAACTGCAATGCTTGTTGATACTCCATATTATCGTACACAAATTTCTCATAATATTGTCGCTTTTTCGACCTCAAAATATCTCCAAAATCCAACGGCTTCTTCTCCCCTCCCTGCACATAATATTTAAAGCTAGAATACGGATACTTTATTGGATCATCCACCAAATGTGAACTCGTAGGATTTAAATGAATATATCTTGATACATGTAAAAGTTGATTTTCCGATTCAATCAAAACTGATTTAAACTTCGACTCAAATAGCGGACCTTTTTGTTTGTGGAGCGTATTGTAAAATCTAACAAATGACAAAGTCAGTCTCTGCATCATTTTAGAAATTCCTCCATCTACCTCCTGTTTTAGTAGCAAATGAAAATGGTTCGGCATCACGCAGTATGCCAAAATCGACACCAAACAATTATCAAAATCTTTCACATTTTCTTTATATCGTTTCTCTAGTGACAAGCTTCGAGGTGGATTTACCAAAGAATAATATATTACAGCATTCACAAACGCCTCGGCCTCGCGCTCATTCTCAAACAATTGCATGCCATGTGCACTCCGATTATATACGTGGTAATATTCTCCCGTTATTAGCGGTACTTTTCTACTAGCCATATTCAATCCCTTACATCAAATACCTGGTATTTGATATTCTGATCACCATACATTCTCTCTGTATTGGACTGCTTCGGCAATATGGACGATTAATATATCCGGGCTCCCGGCCAAATCAGCAATGGTTCTAGCTACTTTAATTACTTTAAAATAGGCCCTAGCAGACAAATCAAACTTCTTCGCTGCAGTCATCAAAAATTGCCTAATATCTGGTGATAATGGGCAATACAACTTGACCTGTTTATTCCCCATTTGGGCATTGGTATACATTCCTTTTACCTCTTTAAACCGCAAATTTTGGATCGCTCTAGCCATCATTACTTTCTCCCGTATGTCTTTTGATATCTCAATTTGAGAATTTGTGACTGGAGTATTTAACTTATCCACCTCAACCGGATCCACCCACACATGCAAATCTATTCGGTCCAGTATCGGCCCACTCACTCTCCGACGATACTTGGCAATATTACGCTCTCCACATTGGCATTCTTTACTCGGATGATTGAGGTACCCACATGGGCAAGGATTGGCAGAGGCCATCAACATAAAACTAGCCGGATACTCTACCCTCCCTGACGCTCGTGTAATTGCCACCTTCCCATCCTCCATCGGCTGGCGGAGTACTTCTAAAACACTCCGACTAAATTCTGGCATCTCATCCAAAAACAACACGCCCAAATGTGCCAAAGAAACCTCCCCAGGCATTGGATTGGTCCCGCCCCCAATCAATCCCACCATGCTAGTTGTGTGATGGGGCGAGCGAAATGGGCGTCTTCTTATCAATGCTCCCCCAATTTCCATCAGTCCAGAGACCGAGTAAATCCGCGTCACTTCTAGCGATTCATCTGGTAGGAGTGGCGGGAGAATTGAAGGTAGGGCTTTAGCTAGCATGGTTTTACCCGCTCCAGGTGGTCCTACCAAGATCAAGTTGTGCCCACCCGAAGCTCCAATGATCACCGCTCTTTTTGCCATTTCTTGCCCGGCAATTTCGGCAAAATCGACTATTGGCTCACTGTCTGCGAGGATCGGCAATAACTCTATTTCTTTTAATGGTGTAATTAAAACTATTCCCTGTAAATGACGCAGTAAATCCGCAAGCTCTCGCACTGGATATACTTTAACTCCAGAAACAACAGCCGCCTCATTGGCACACAAGACAGAGACATATATGTTTTTTACTCCTCGCTCTTTCGCAAGCATTGCCGCCAAAAGTACTCCTCGACTATGCTTCAGACTCCCATCCAGTCCCAGCTCCCCATAAAAATAACTATCTTCAGCCACATTTAAATCAATCTCCATTGTTTCGCTCGCCAATATTATCCCCACCGCAATCGGCAAGTCATAATTTGACCCTTCTTTGGGCAAATCAGCTGGAGCCAAATTTACCGTAATTTTCTTGTTCGGATAGCTCACCCCGCTATTTTGAATGGCTTTCTTGACTCTCTCTTTGGATTCTCCAATCGCTTTATCCCCTAGTCCCACAATCGTCAAACCCGGAAATCCCTTCTCCGACACATCCACCTCTACCATCACTTCTTTGGCGTCTAGTCCTATTGTCGCAACTGATCGAATATGTGCCAGCATATAGTATCTATATTACATACATATTAGTTTAATTGCCACATTCCTCGTATTTGACTCACTTCACCTAGTAGTAGCAGGCTCGTTAGTAAAGCAGAAATTTCTCCCACTGGTTCGCGTAATCCTCTCGCCAACTCGTTTAGACTTTGGGGTCCCTCAAGTCTTAAATGGGTAAGTAAAATACTCTCTGCGTTGGATAAAATCCGAGAATGCGTTCGTATCCGTGCTTTTTTTGAGTACTTTTTTTCGACAAAGAAATCCAGAGTCAATGGTTTGGCAAAACCTTGCGCAATTAGCCAGTTACATCCCTCAGAGACTTTGGAAAAAATCGACCCAGGTACAGCATATACGGGCTTGTTCATTTTTCGTGCCCATTCAGCTGAGTTGAGCGACCCAGATTTTATTCCCGCCTCAATCACAATTACTAGGTCGCACATACCTACTACAATGCGATTTCTGGCCGGGAATGTCCAGAGCGTTCCTAGTTGTTTAGGTTCTAGCTCAGAAAGGAACAATCCATCTTTTTCTAATATTTTGTTATACAAATTTTGATTTTCTGGAATGATCGAAGTCTCGATACCCCAGCCAAATACCCCAATTGTTTGACCTCCATTTTCGATAGTTAAGCGATGCATCTCTATATCCACTCCGTACATAAATCCCGATACCGTTACGTACCCCATCTCCACTAATTTAGGCACAATTTCAGACAACACTTGCTTGCCATACTGACTCATTCGGCGTGATCCCACAATAGCCACTATTTTTGGACGATTAGCTAAAGACACATTACCCAGATACCAAAGTCCGCTAATTAGCGGTTTTATTTTTTTTAGTCGGCTTGGTAAAAACTCTCCCTGAATATCCATAGTTTTAGTATAGCAACTCCGCCACTGCTATACTAAAATCATGAAAGCGTTCCTAGTATTACTAATCACGATTATTGGGCTTTTGCTCCATGCCCCTCCCGCTCGTGCCGAGACTCTCAGTTCAGACAACTATCTTATTCGTCTGGGCAACTTCAATATGACGTCTGGTTTTAAATCCTCCGCCTCCTATAATCTAACCGATACAGTCGGTCAAATTGCTGCCTCATTCTTTAGTAGTACCGGCTATCATGTTAAAGCCGGCTTTCAATACATCTATACCCTCTACAACTTTAGCTTTAGCATCTCCAGTCTTGCTATCAATCTAACCTTGATTCCCAATACTTTTTCGAGTTCTAGTCATACTTTAACTGTCACAGCTCCCGGCCAGGGATACAGTGTTTCTGCCTTCGAAGTCAACAAGCTCAAAAATGTTACCTCCGACACTATTCCAGATACCACTTGCGATGCAGGCACCTGTACTGAGACATCCGCCGGTGTTTGGACAACCCCCACCAACAACGGCTTTGGCTACAACTTAACTGGCAATGATATCTCCTCTGATTTTATAGGTTCGACCTACTTTCGCCCATTCCCTGATCAGAGTCTCGGAGAGACCCCCGCCACTATCATGACTACCACTGCCTCCGGCAAGAATCGCGTCGCTACTGTTAATTATCAAGTCTCCCCCTCAGGCACTCAGGCCTCTGGTACCTATACCACTCAAATAATATATATTGCGACTCCCGTATACTAAATATTATGAAAAAAATCCTATCTTTGACAATTTTATTTGTCTTGACCTACATACAAGGTATGTTTGCGATTCCCTTCGCAAAAGCTCAGTCCACCACCCTCTCAATTACTCCCCCTGTTGTCGAAATCTTGATTGCTCCAGGAAAAAAATTGATTCAGAACTTTACCTTTAAAGTCGACGGGGACAACCTGGCAGTTATCCCAGAAATTCATATTGCCAAACCAACTGATAATCATGGTCACATGACTATCGATCCCATGCCTTACAATCCCTCCACTATTTCCCTAACTATTTCTGCCAATCATGCCTTAGGTCAAGTTGTCTCTCTCAAAAATAACGAGCTCAACTTGGGACTAACCTTTGATGCAGCCACCGTCGATACCGCAGAAGATATCTATCTTGCTCTAATATTTAAAGTCGTCAGCACTGATCTACTAGAGTCGGCCTCCTCTACTCTCCCCGCCATCTCCTCACTGATCTTAGTCACAATCAATCCCTCAGGTGTCACCCCTATCGATTTAAACATTGAAAATTTCGATCTTCCCCTCTTCCACGATTCCTATCTTCCCTTAACTATTGCTCCAACTCTAAAAAATAACGTTCCCATCATGCTTCGTCCAAGAGGATCATTTGAAGTTTTAAATGCAAACGGCAAGACTATCCACTCGCTCCCCCTTTATCCCAATTTAATTTTGGGGCAGTCAAGTCGCGGTATTCAAGCCGATATCAAAGATCTCCCATCCTCTCTCACCTGGTCCCCTACCTGGAATAATTTTGGACCGTACAGGCTTCGTCTAACCATCAAAACCGAGGGTGGAACCAAAATTGTAGAAGTCGAAAAACCTCTTTGGATTGTCCCAATCAGAGGCATGCTTCTCGTTCTCCTTCTCATTATCTTCTGGATCACTATTTTTCTTATAAAAAAGCGATCTCAATATTCAAAAATTACTTGACATTTATTTTTGACATGTATATATTTTAATTAATATGAAATCTTTCATTTTTTACAGCGTGTTTACGCTGAGCTTGCTATTAACCTTACTCAATCCAACTACTCTTGAGTCAGCCAATTTAACTAGCGTCAAAGATACCCTCCAAACATCGAGACTTTCAACCAGAGCTAGAGTTGACGCAACTGGCACTTCTGTGGGCAGTTCTCGTGTCAAAATCAAAACTAGTGCCAGTGCCCCGGCCAATACCATTACCACCAACAACCTCAAAGCTCAGGATTCAATCATCGTAGGTACGGGCACCTATACTATAGTCGGCGTGGTCGATGCCGACGAAATCGACGTCTCACCAGTCTTGGTCTCAGGTGATGCTGATAATGATGACCCCATTTACTTAAAAATGAAACCTCGCCATGTCGTCACGTTTACGACCACCACAGCACAAGCCAATGGATACTTCCGTGTTCTCTTGCCAGCCGATACCACCCTCCCCAACGACGGCAATCCCGACGACGATGGATATGACTTTAATACTAGCGTAGATGTAACCGCCACCGATATTGCCAATTATGATTTTGTCACTGGTGTCGCCACTGTATCTGGGGGAGCTGGTTGCACCACCCCCGCCAACTACCATTGTTTCGAGGTGCACTACTCTGGTGCAGGAGCTATCGGGTCTACAATCATTCTAAATATTGGCAACACTAGTGGCACAAACACCCCAATCGCCCCCGCAACAGGTGGGTCACATACCGAAGGTACCGCCGACACCTATTCTTATCTTGTTCGCAACTACAACGCCACTAACTCTCTGGTCGATAGTACAACAGGTAAAGTAGCTCATATTGAAGCTGTTCGAGTAACTGCCACAGTCGATCCTACGATCAACTTCTCTATCGCTGGTATCACTAGTGGTGCTACGCGCTGTGGAGTATCAACTGACGTCACAACTACTGCAACCTCAGTTCCCTTTGGTGTGATGGCTCTTAATACTTTTAAGACTTTGGCCAATGATTTAACCGTTTCAACTAATGCTTCTGGAGGTTATGTGGTAACGGCCGCAGAAAATGACCAATTAGGCAAAGGTGGGGCCACTACACCTTTTATTCCAGACAATCCAGGCAACAACACCCTTGCTTCAGAATCAGTCTCTGATGAATGGACCACCACTACGATTAATGGTTTTGGGTACTCGATCCAAAATGTTGACGCCTCTTCTGTTCCATTCCAGTACACAACCGCAACTGGTAATTGTACTGGCACTTTCTGTTCACGCCAATTTGCCGATGCACAGGCTAGCGAAACTCCAGGAACCATCTTCTCTAGCTCAACCGTCGCCAATGCGGAAAATGTCTATGTCTGCTACCGACTCTCCGTAGGCGCAACCCAAGCAGCTGGTGACTACGAAAACCAAATTACTTATACCGCTACAGGAACTTTCTAATGAAAATTTCTACCCATCCCCTCCAGTTTCGACTAGTACTTGGATCTTTTGTAGCCTTTGCGATCTTGTTTTTTGCAACCCCCCAGACTCACGCCCAGGATGTTTCTCTAGTTGTCTCTCCACCAAGCTTTGATATCGAAGCAAAGCCAGGAGAAACCATCCAAAAGACGATTAAGATCACCAATAATGACAATGACAAAGAACTTATTATTAAAGCTTTTCCCATCGATTTTATCGTGACCGACGATCTGGGCACTCCGATCAAAGTCACGACCACAGCCTCTGGTCGCTATTTAGCCTCACCTTGGTTTACCCTGGAAAAAACTGAGTTCACTATCCCCCCCAAGGGGACTGAACAGATCGTAATAATTGTCACAGTCCCAAGCGACGCCTTGCCAGGTGGTCACTATGCTGGAGTATTCTTTGAGCCCCTTCCCGCCCGTGGTACCAAAAGCACCGTCTCATATACTACTGCTCAGATTGGCTCACTCTTTGGTATTACCATTCCCGGTGATATTAAATATGAAGCCTTGATTAAAAATTTCTCAACAAAAACCAATCTATCCGAATTTGGTCCAATAGAATTCACTGCCACCATCGAAAACCAATCAGACGCTCACATTCGTCCAACCACTAAGATTATTATTCATGACATGATTGGTCGCAAATTAGTTGACCTCCCATTAGATGAAGTCAATATTTTTCCCTTCACAAGTAGATCTCTTAATCGCACATGGGAAACAGTCTGGGGACTTGGTAGATACACCGCTACGCTCTCTGTCACCTATGGTCCTGGACTTGTAGCTAGTCGCACCATGTACTTCTGGATCATGCCTTATCGCTTGATTGCCTCAGTCCTTGTCGTCATCCTAGTCTTGATTGCCATCTACATCTTAATCAATCGCCACCTAAAACATCGAGAAGATCACAGAGACGACGAAATCGAGAACCTCAAACGCAAGATTGTCGAAATGGAAAATCGCACGCACTGATATACTGGTTATATGTACCCCACAGTCCGCTATTTTATTTTCTTTCTTATTTTTTCTGCACTCTCCCTTTCTGGCATGTTTAATTTTGTTGTGTTTGCCTCTACCTCAGCCACTACCTCAGTCACCGCCACGATCCCCTCAACTGGTGGATCAACTCTAGACACTCAATCACCCACACCTCCAATTCTTATCAGCCCACTCGATGGTACTGTCACCAATAATAATCAAGTCGAGCTTGTTTGGCGTGGTAGCACAGATCCCAATGGCAACACTGTAACATACACTCTTTACTTAAATGAGATCGCCACATATCTAGGTATTTCTGGGACAGGCAACTCCTCGGGGCTTGGATACATATCCCACCTAGATGGAACCGAAGTCAAACTTATACCTACTACTAGTCTCTCAGACGGGCAATATACCTGGCGTGTAGTGGCCAGCGACAATTCAGGCAATACCTCCTCTTCGACCACTTGGGGATTTATCATCGACACCCAGGCGCCCATCATCTCTTTAACTGATGTCGACTTCTACCACAATCTTCCCTACAACTCAGGTGATCCTGGTCCGTTTGAGGGACTTAACTTTGATATTGCCGGTCCCAAAGAGGCATATCTCACAATCAAATCTGAGGCTTGGTCTACTATCACCACCAAGTTTCTCACACCAGACAACCTACTCATCTCCATCATTATTAGCCCACTAAATGCCACAGGAGTCGCCTACCCCTTCACTCATCTACCAGTTGGGGTGTACAAAGTCATCATTAGCGCTGTTGATCGAGGGGGTAACACCACCGCTTTGCCCGACTTTACGCTTACTATTACTCAGTCACAGATCACAATCCCCCTTCCAGCCATACCAGGGCTACCTCCTCAATACTCTGTGCCATATACTCCACACTCTCTACCCTCGCTCCCTGCCACCATCGCAAAGATTGAATCCAGATTACCCTTAACATATCTCCATCTTTCATTGCTAGCAGTAGCAGTACTAGCATTGCTACTTTTAATCTGGTACAGGAAATACAACATTATTTTCATCAATGATCGAGCACAGGCCTATTCGAACATAAAAGTTTATCATTCCATTCCAACTATCAAGACTCAGTATTCACCAATTTGGATGAGCAATCGTGATCCCATTTCATATACCCTAGGAGCAAGCGATCATGGTCGGATATATCTTAGGCACCTAGGAAGATACTCTACCCTGACCATCAAGACTGACGAACACACCTTTATCCTGTCTCTATCTGTTAAACGCAGTCTCTACACTATTGTCCTGTAAATTAGACCCCATCCATAGTTCATAACTTTTTTAACCTAAGTCACCATATTATCCCGCCGAATCTGCATGTTAACGAATGAAAACATTACCGCATTAGATTGCGGTTTATATTATTTCACCAGGCTATTGACAGGTAGTTATATTTTTTATTATAGTAGATAAGTAAGTATAACTTCGTATAACTACAAGATATGTACACTGCCTTTAAACAATATCTTCTCAAGCTAAAACTCAGTCCGGTTTCTCGCAAGCTCTACCTCTCAGACGTCTCTAGATTTCTCACCTGGTTAGGCCAAGAGCCAACCTTAGATCAAGTCACCTCAGCCACCTCTTACGTTAAATACTTAGGCTATTTAGTCACCCAAGCCCTTGCCCCATCCATGCTCAAACGTACAAATGCCTCACTTAGGCAATTTGGTAGTTTTATCTCCCTCACCTACTCACTCCCTAATCCAGCCATTACGCTATCAAACACTTCCTCATCCGCCATTGGTGACTACATCAAACACTTTACTAACTATCTCAATAGTATTCACCTCTCTCCTTTGACTATTAAGTCCTATAAATCTGACATCACTCGCTATCTAGATTGGGGTAACACCCACCTCCCTAGCACTCAATTTCATCAATTGCTAAGTGATAAAAACATTGAAAAATACTTGAATCATCTATCCCAATCAGATAATGCCTTAGCATCGACCATAGAGCGAAAATCAAAATCCCTTGCTCGTATCAAAACTTGGTACCATGATATCTACTCCAAGGAATATGCGCCCGATAGCGTTGTTATTTCGCCATCTAGAGATTCTGAGATTGGAATTTTTAAACCCAGCTCTACTCCAGATCAGATTTCATCTCGTGTAAAAAAAAGTAATTCCCGCATTTCCCTAGTTCCGAACTTTATGTCGCTTGTGATTTTGATTATTTTCACAGCGACTCTCGCCATCTTTGGTTATCAACAGTTTTCACGCGATGTCAGACTTACCGCTGCTTTCCCCAACACTCCAGTCACTCCCAATCGTCAGTTATCTTTCCAGGGTAGGCTCGAAGATGCTTCTGGTACTCCAATTACATCAGCCACCAATCTTACGTTTAAGCTTTGGGACAATGCTACTGTTGGCTCACAGCTATATAGTACTGGTGTTTGTAGTCTGACTCCAGATAGTGATGGTGTCTTCTCCACTCAAATTGGTAGTACATGTGGCTCTGCCATTGCTTCCTCTGTATTTACCGAAAACGCCAGCGTGTGGCTCGAGGTCACAGTTGTAGCAGAGACCCTTACTCCTCGTCAGCCCATTGCCTCAGTCGCTTATGCACTAAACTCAGAAACTATTCAGGGATTTCCAATCTCTGCCACCGTCTCGGCTATTAGAAATACTATTGTACCAATGAATCAATGGGGAGAAATTATTGTAGGAGAGCAAAATCCTCGACTAAAAGGAGTTTCTGGAACATTTCAAATCTCGGCTCCCTCTCTTTCATTCACTACCTCTACTGGCACAAATGGCAATATTACCCTCGCCCCCGATGGCACTGGCCAAGTTAATTTAAATGGCAACACTACCAGTACCAATTTCTTTAACGTCAGCAACGCTCAGCTGACTACCGGATCTTTGATTACTGGAACCACAGCCAATAATAATGTCGGATTCAAATTAATTGATTTATTGTCAGGTTCATCTCCTACCTCTAAGTTTAGCGTCACTGATGCTGGTAATACTACTGCAGCAGGTAGTCTCACGTTATCCTCTCTTAACTGTACTAGCTATACCAACGGAGGGACTTTAACTACCAATGGTTCCGGTCTCGTCACTTGTGCTAATGATGATAGCGGGGTCGGTGCTAGCTCCAACTGGCGCTACAATTTAGGCACTCTCTCCCCCCTCAACGACACTGTTGACCTCCTTATTGGTGCAAATGCCACCTCCTCTGCCAAGATTGGGTTCATTAATATTGGTAGTGGTACCCCGACCATCAATCTAGCTAATCAAGCGAGTAATATTACTGTTAAAGATAATACTGCCAGTGCTTTAAAAATAGTCGAAGGAGCCAACGACTATCTCAACTTGACAACCACCAATACTACCGAAAATCTTGCCTTTGGCAATGCTACCACCAATCCTAGCTACTCATTCCTCGGCACTGGCACCACTACTTTAGGTGGAAGTCTCGCGACCTCCGCTACTTCAGCTACGCTTTTTAATAGCACCACTACCACTCTCAGTTTGGGCGGAGCAGCAACCACAGCCTTTAATATTGGTACCGGCAACTCTTCCTACACTGCAATTAACCTAGGCACTGGCACGAGCGGAAATATTTTAAATATCGCAACCAATAATACGACCAAAGATACTCTAAATATCGGTTCAGCTTTGGACGACATTATTCTCAATGGTTCTGGTACCGGATCTTTGATTAATTTTGCCAACTTTGATGTCACCACCACTGGTCTTACCACAATCGGCGCCGATCTTTACCTAGCCTCCGGGCTTTCCACTTTTAGTACTGCCGTATCCAATGGAACCCTCGAAGCCACCAAATTCTGTACTGGGGACGGAGAGACCAATTGTGTCACTGATTTTAGCGCCTTAGTTGCAGGTTCTAGCTATTGGACACGAGCAGGGACTACACTCTCTCCCACTACCGCCAACGACGTTGCAAGCATCAGTAGTAATAGTATTTCGACTGCCCCTCTCACCCTCACTTCATCAGGTGCAACAGCCACCGGCCTCTCCATTACTGCTTTAAGTGGGGCTACTGCCAATAAAGGCATTAATATTGGGGCTATTTCTGGAGCTGGCACTGGAGTTGGGGTGGATATTGGAGCCTTGACCAATACCGGTATTTCTCAATATGGTATTCGCCTAGGCAACATTAGTGGTACTCACAACGGCGGGACAACCGCCGGTCTTACTCTTGGTAATATTAGCTCAACCGGAACTACTACTGTCAACTACGGCATCCAACTAGGGACTCTGACTGGTGGCGCCAATAGCAATTATCAAATCCAAACCGGCAATATCACCTCAATTGCCTCAGCTATTAATGCCGGTCTCGTGATTGGTACCACCAAGGCGACAACTGGCACCGCTGCCTCCTCCACCAACTATGGCATTATTATCAATCCGCTCGATTCAAGCGGTACCAGTGATACCGGAATCTATCTTGGAGCCGTATCTGGTGCTACCACCAACTACTTAATCAATTCCTCCGCCGCTTCTCCCACAACCCTCGGGGGATCTCTAACCGGTATCAATCTAGATTTATCAACCAATTACACAGTTACCAATCTTGATGTCACGGGTGCCAATTTTATCCTCCCCACCATTATCAATACCACAGCAAGTACCTTTAATTACAAAGGGCTCGCAGTTAGCGCAGGCACATTAACTCAAAATACCGGGGCTGGTACCAATATTTGGACAGGTCTAGACATTAACGGACCAAAGATTGTCCCCACGACTGGCACAATTACCTCCTATGGCCTCAAAATCCAGCAATCTCTCGCCAATTACACTGGCACGACTTGGGGTGCATACATCGATGGAACTGCAGGAAATGGCCTCGGCATTTTTGATGGAGCCAGCAACAACACCTTCCTGATCGCCGACTCTGGAGTTACCACTCTTAAGCCTTCCGCCTTTGACCTTACTCAGAGCTGTAATGGTGCTTCCTGTGTGTCTGGAGATACCGGTTCCTTTACCAACCACTCCATCGAAGCCAAATCTAATGCAGGTAGTGCGCTCACCCTCCTCCCCGCAGTCGCCCCAGGGTCTGGGTCACTCTACCTTGGACTAGACCACCCGTTTAATACCGTTAATATTGACATCGTTACTGCCAATATCGGTATGAGTACCATGATCGCTGAATACTGGAATGGTTCCACTTGGACTACCCTTGCGGTTACCGACGGCACTAGCTTATTTACTGTCGATGGCACCATGACCTGGATCAATCCCACCGACTGGACTAATAATAGTATCAATAGTGTCACTAAATATTACATCCGTCTTCGCAACTCCGTGGGAACTATTACTACCGCCCCCACCGCGAGCTTTATCACCCCAACTACAGGCAATAGATTTTATGTCTATGGCCAGTCCGGAGACACCAATCCAGGGATTTTCCTCAACGATTATGGCTTAGTCGGAATTGGCATGACTAGTCCTCTCTCTCCCCTTGATGTGGCTGGTGATATTTATATCAGCTCTGGTATATCAAGCTTCCGCACCGCAGTCTCTGATGGTACTTTTGAAGCAACCAAGTTTTGTACAGGTGACGGCGAAACCAATTGTGTCACCGATTTCTCTGCCTTTTCGACGGGAATCAACTATTGGAGAGATAATCTTGGTGCGATCTCTCCTCGCAATGACACTCTAGATCTCTTGATTGGTAGCAACGCTACAAACAGTGCCAAGATTGCTTTAATCAATATAAATAGTGGTACCCCCACTGCCACGATTTCTGCCGGAACTTCCGGGGCAATTTATATGAAAGCTGATGGGACTATTGCCACAACTGCCAAGCAAACTTTGGCATTAGGCAACGCTACAACCACTGGCAACATTATTCTTCAGGGAGGTAATGTTGGTATCGGTTTTGCAAATCCAGTCGAAAAACTTGAAGTAAATGGTAACGTAATAGCTCAACGTCTTACTGACACGGCTGGTGCTGGTGCATACTATCTTGATCCAGCAGCTGCTGGAACAAGCCTTTCGATCGATGGCGATATTATCAGTAATGGAGTATTCTCAATTACCAGCAATGGCACAAATGGAGACATTACGATCGATGCTGGAACTGGAACGGTAATGATCGGTGCAGGTGGTGCGGGCAAACTTGATGCAGGCACGATCGACCCTCCCTATACTATTAATGGGGAAAAATACGCGACTTATATGGCGGGTATGACTGGAGTCAAGGAAGAAACAACGGGAGTTACTTTCGCTAACGAATATATCTCAGGGATTGGATACCGTTCTACCCTTGACCTTGCCACCAGTCCCGAGGGCTCTGATCTCTGGTTATTTAGTAAAGCGAGTAATCTAAAAACTAGCCTGGATAAATTAGTCGTTCTCTTGTCTTCTTCCACCAATACTAAAACTTGGTATGAGATCAACCCGAACCTTGGCAAGCTCTATCTATATAGTTTGACTCCCACCACTATCTCATATCGCTTAACTGCCCCCCGCTTTGATGCAGGAAATTGGGCCAATACTCGTGGAGACGATTCAGAATCAGTTGGTCACGTCGTCAACGATCATAATCCATGGTCAGTCTCGCAAGTCATTGCTGATGCCATTACTTCCGGGCAGTCTCACATCAACTCTCTCTTTGGTAATATCGAAACCAACCTAATCTCTCCCCTTGCCTCAGGTTCAGCTATCACTATTTCGGCTCCAGTTGTGATAACTCGAATTGATCCAAGCTCAGACACCCCTACTCTATATGTCGATGGAGAAATCGAAGCTACCACAATTTCAGCTAGATTAGCCCAGCTTCAAGATATCCAAGCTCAAAATATCATCGCCAAAAACATTGTGGTCGATACAATCACCGCCAATAACATCATTGGTCTTGATGCCAAAATTGCCAGTTTATCTGGGATTAGCGAGACCGACATCGTCTCCATCACGGATAGGATCAAGGCTCGACTCGCACAACTCACAACCAATACAGAAACAGCTCAAGATCTCCCAATACCTGAAGAAGCTAGTAACTCCGCCACACCAAACCAATCTGATCTTAATTTATCATCTAGTTCTCTAGCCTCTGCCGATATCGACTTTGTAACTGTCAACAACTATTTAGCAGTCATAGGTCAGGCAGTCATAACTGATCTTGATGTCACCGGCCACCTCTATGCTACTAGTTTAAATAGCAAAACTGGCACACTCTCCCTTGCCAACAACACTCTCATTATTACAGCAAGTGGTCAGGTATCCATCAACGGAGACTTAACCGTTTCGGGCAAAATCATTGCAGATTCAGCTTCGATCAATTCTCTAGAAATTGGTACGCCAAATAGCGCCACTGTCTCAGCACTAGGCCAATTATTATCTATCTACAATGAGGCAGGTATTGCTGTAGCTACAATCGACGCTTCCGGTTCTGCCAATTTGGCTAGTTTGACCACTAACCTAATCACAATCGCCTCTCCAGGTGACGCAACGCAATCTGGTCTCGCTTCCTTAGTAGGTACCACTCAAAGTAACGCCACCGCCGGAGAATCAATTCTTGTCTCCCCCAATACCGAACTCACGATTGAGAGTCCCTACATTACGCCCAATTCTCTCATTTACTTAACTCCCACCACCAATACTGATAATAAAGTCCTCTTTGTTAAATCAAAAAACGCAACTAGCTTTACTATCGCCATAGACACCCCTGCTTCTACCAACATTTCCTTCAATTGGTGGATTATCCAATTAAAACAATGAAATAATTGTAATTAAATGTCATAATCAAGCTATGACTAGACGTGCAAAATCTGGCTTCACTCTGATTGAAATTTTAATCGTGATCGCGATTCTCGCTCTCTTGGCTATTTCCGCTATTTTCATGTTGAGCAGTAATTTATCAAAGGCGCGTGACACTAAGCGCAAGGCAGACCTCGTTCGTCTCAAAACCGCCTTTGAAGAATATTATGTTGATCACGATACCTATCCTCGATTTGACATCCTCGATGGTTGTGGAAGCACTAGCTTGAGTCCATACCTCCAATCTATCCCTTGTGACCCAAAAAGCAAACGAGCTTATTGTTATGTTTACGATACTGATAATAGTGGCCAAAATTATCGCATTTTAAGTAATTTAGAATATTTGCCCGATCCCGCCATTGCCAAGTTGAATTGTGACGACAATCCTGATTATTGCGGTCACGAAGATGACTGCACTGCTTATGGGTCCAAGTTCAATTATGGGGTGTCCTCTAGCAACATTGTGGTGAATAGTGAAGTAATTGGTGGTGGTGTAATTACTAGCTCACCTTCACCCAGCACAACTTCTAGTCCAGTCCCAACTCCCACCCCAGCACCACTTCCCTCAACTATCCCGGGGATCTACGCTTGCTCTCCCAGTGGGATCTGCAACAACTACGCTCCAAACCCTGGGGCTTATGGTTGTCCACTCACTTATTCTGACTCATCATCCTGCATTTCTTATTGTCCTACCTCTCCCGTATCAGCTAGATGTACAGACAATCTATGATCAAACATCGTGGCTTTACTTTAATCGAGCTTCTAATTGTCATTTTGATTATGGGGATTCTCGCAGTTCTTATCTCCACAAATCTCTTTGGAGCTCGTGAACGCGCTGGAGACACTCAAAAAAAATCCAATCTTGCTCAATTAAAAATTGCTCTCCAGCTCTACTACACTAGTTTTCATCAATACCCTCCCACCGGTTCTGGTTTATCATTTTCCGCTTGCGGTGCAAATGGTACTACAAATTGCAGTAATAGTTTTACAAATGGCAGTGTAGTATTTATGGACAAACTTCCCAAAAATAGTGGTGGCCAATACGAATTTCGCTACTACCGCTGTAACAGCGGTGACGATTTCCGCCTCAAAATCAACATAGCTAATGCCTCAGATCCAGACATCTCCGACTCACAAATCCGCTGTCCTAGCTCCACCTGTCAAGGCACTAGTTTAAAGTTTGGAACAACTGATTACGTACTTTGTGGAGATTAGCACTTTACACTTGTGGTCTTAGTCTTTAAGATAAAGCTATGTCCAACAAGCTACTAATATTTACCACCGCCAGTCTCCTCTTTCTCTCCTTGCTTTTTTTCTGGCCTATTACCCCCAACTTCTTTAGTTCTTCCAAACAATTAATTGTTCTACTCGCCAGTCTCTTTACCTCAATTATTTTTTTTGCGACTATTTTTACTACCAAGTCTCTTCAGTATCGCAAGAATCCCCTCTCTCTAGCCATCGTAATTTTTGGCTTATCCATTATTTTAAGTCTCTTAATTAATGTCGAAGGTCGCCCTGAGGCACTTGCCAATAAAGGCGGTCTACTACTTGCCCTTTCTCTTTTCACTTATCTAATCTATAACATGGGTCACGGCAAAACAATTAAAAAAATTATCATGACCACCATTCCCTGGACTTCGTTTCTATTGTCTCTTCACTCTATCCTAACTCTCACCCTAGGACCTAAGCTCGATTTTCTACCAATTTTTATGCAAGCCAAATCATTCACTTTAACCGGTGACTATCTCTCTACTCTCCTTATTATAATAATCGGCACAATTATTTCCTTAAATAAAATCAAAAACTCTAGTTCACTCAAGATATTAAACATTGTACAAATTATCTTTGGCACCATCACTTCTGTTGCCATTATTTCTCTGATGTTGCCAGGAGGGGCTCTCTCACCTATTTTTGTACCATATATAGAGACTTGGGCCATCACTCTCGATGCCCTCAAATCAACCAAATCGCTCTTCTTTGGAATCGGATTATCCAACTATTCTTCGCTTTTTACCGCCGTAAAGCCACTTTCCTTAAATGGCACGAGACTTTGGAACCTTGTTCCCCAAACTGGCACCTCCGAATTCCTAACTATCCTTACAACCTCGGGTTTGCTTGGTGGCATCTCGCTCCTATATTTGTTCTTCACTTCTTTAAAATCAGCCAAAAAAACTAGTCTCTATCTCCCTCTTGTCATTACTATTATCGCGCTCGTTCTCACTCCTTCAACTACTCCTCTCTATGTTCTCTTTTTTGTCATAATATCTGGCTTAAATGATGATGATCAATCGACCCTCACTCTAAGTCAAAACACCAGTTCGTTCGTTGCTATCGCTGGGATACTTCTTTCATTCACACTTTTTACCTACGGAATCAAACCAATCATCTCTGAGTACTACATTGGACTAGCCCAAAATGCCCTCAAAAAGAATGATGGAAAATCGGTTTATGATCTAAATCAACAAGCCATTAAATACTCCCCGCACACAACGGCTTATCGCATGTCTTATGCAGAAGTTAATTTAATTCTTGCTAGTTCTTTATCTCAAAAAAAATCTCTTTCCGATCAAGAAAAAGCTACTATTTCTCAACTCGTACAACAGGCTGTTACAGAAGCCAAAAATGCCACTACCTTGCGTCCCAACTATAGTCCAGCATGGGTCACACTCGCCAAAATTTATCGCAACTTAATTAATGTAGCAGACGGAGCTGACACTTTTGCGATCGACAACTATGCCAAAGCAATCTCACTAAATCCAGCCGATCCTACTCTCCGCATCGAGTTTGGCGGACTTTTCTATCAGCTTGGTACGAAGTCAGAGGACACAAAAATCAAAGGGGTTTATTTCTCCCGCGCTCAATCCGAATTCCAAACCGCCATTCAGCTAAAACCCACCCTTCCCAACGCCTATTACAATCTCTCCAAGCTCTTGGAGACGGTGGGCGATTATGAAAGCTCTTATCTTGCCATGCAAAAAGCCATCAGTCTCTTGGGTCCTGACAACACCGAGTTAGGTCGTGCTAATACCGAGCTTGAAACACTCAAATCCAAATTGCCCAATGCTAGCCCAGTCACGACGCTCATCTCAACTGATCTTGATTCCTCAGATCTAGCCACTCCCTCACCCCTTCCCTCGCCTCTCTCTGGTGGCCCAGTAGAACTCTAAGATAAGAGTTGACATAACATTTATAAAATAGTAAGTTTAAACCATGCGTACAATCCATTCCAAAATTTTTTTTTGTACCAGTTCACTTGTCTCTATTTTCCTTGGTCTGTATTTTGCTAGTTTCAATTACAAAGTCGAGGCAGTAGCCAACGTGGTAAATATAAGTGCCACCCAACAAGGATCAGGAACTTTCGCCGGCAACGTCACCGGTGCCGTTATCAACGGTACTACCGGAATTAATACTGGAGCTGGCGCAGGCACCTCACGCATCAATAGCGCCGGCAACATGACCAACATCGGCACAATTTCATCTGGCGCCATCACTGCGACGTCCTTTGCCGGTGCAGGCACCAGTCTTACAGGCACAGCAACGAGTTTGAATATTGGTGGCAACGCCGCCACCGTTACCGATGGAGATTATTTAAGTCAAGCTCAATCCATAACCGGGAAGAAAATTTTTATTGGTGACATGAACAAAAACGTTAACGATGGATCTGGCACAATAGAATTAAGAAGTTCAGGTAATGTGCCAGTTGGTTTAACATTTCATAGACCTGGAGCTTTTGCATCTAAAATTACACTTGATACCGACAATATCTTTCATTTTGGTGGATGGAGCAACAGTTCAGACGGAGGGACGGTAAAGGCTGGTGGTTTGATTGTTCAAGGAATATGGCCACTTACTCTTCAGCTTGATCCGCTATATTATTCACCAGCAAGCCCCTGGAATCTTGGACCAACAAATTCTGGATCAAACAATTTTGTAATTCGTCAATCTGTTTCAGGTCAAGGAATGTATCTTCAAAGTGCCAACGGTAACGCTGGATGGTCATCGCTTTCAGACGAGAGAATCAAGACCAACATTCACGATTTATCTGGCGCAAAAAGTCTAGAGGCAATCATCAAGATTCGACCAGTCACTTTTAATTGGATAGACTCGAATTCAGCTAAATCCCTACAATCGGGATTTATTGCCCAAGAAATGCAAACTATTTTACCAGATATTGTTAGTGTTTATGGAGAAACCAAAATAGCATTATCCAACGGATCAGTGCAAAAAATACCAAATGCTCTCGGTGTTAGTCAAGCAGGTTTGATTCCTCATCTCGTCAAAGCTATCCAAGAACAACAAAAACAAATTGACGAACTAAAGCATGCTATTGCAGAAATTAAAAATTAATTTCGAAATTTATGGACGAATTACAAAAAAACAAATCACTAAACATTGTCATATCTATAATAGGTATATTGATCATTGCTATCACAGGTATTCTGATTTTCTACATCAATCAAAACCGATCTCAATCCCTATCAAATTCAGATTCCGCATATCTATCGCCCCCAATTACACAACTTGCCAAGGCCAAGATAATGAGCAAGTCTAAAGACAGCATCACCGTCAACGTCTCTTCACCTTTCCAATCTGATTCAACCACTCAAACTGTTGATTTAAAAATTAATATCAATGAAGGGACTAATATCGCCAGTCGAGATATAATGATCCCATATTTATTCTCACAGACTAACCCAATACCTTCATCTTCGGCCAAATTTACTATCGACGATCTCTTAGTCAACGAAGTGGTAAATATTCTCCTGGTCGAAGATCTTCGTTTTACCGCCAAAAACAATCTTATTGCACAAAATATCATTAGAAATGCCAATTCAAACACCTTGTCTGGACTTATTACTGAAATCAATCAGAACACCATAAAGATCAAGGGGTCATCACTCACTTCAATTTCAGAAATGGCAATCTACACAACAACTTTCTCCTCAGACACAGAAATATCTATTGATGACATCAAGGGCTCACAACGGTTAAACCTTTCTGATCTCACGGTTGGCTCACTAGTCACCATTTATTCCACCAGCCCAATCACAGACAATTCTTTCACGGTTGCCCTTATTTCTGTCCAACCAAATTTAGTACCACCAGCCAATCCGACCCCTTCCAATTGAATATTTGCTTAATATGTGATTACATATAATAATTATGATTAAAAGAAAAAAATCGAATTTAAAGCTCAAACCTAAATTCAAGTTTAAATTTCCCTACTTATTACTAGCCACCACCCTCGTTGTCTTAGGTGTCATATATTTCAAGAAAAACATGGTCGCTGTTCCTGCTGGGATCAATTTGGTAAATAGTGGAAGTAAAACTCCACCGATCACTGGTACTTTTTTTATG